>OQVT01000582.1_pt1 | contig 20932 bp, 14 predicted proteins | sample 1691561 | NCBI WGS metagenome assembly OQVT01 (sample SAMN03418260, study PRJEB22391) | human gut metagenome | biome: human-gut; feature: organic feature; material: feces | host: Homo sapiens | place: Tanzania | collected 2013-01 | reverse complement strand
CATAGCCCATAAATCTCTCTGATGAGATGCAGGTCTTGAATAAATCTGAAGTTTTCTCATAATCTTATTCAATTCTGTTGATTTCATACTATTCACTCTTCATTTGTTCTTCACTATATTAGTTGAAGATATATTTTTGCAAATATACCATACGACATATTCTATTGGGGTAAAAAGCTCCACATCATTGTTCTCAACTAATTCTTCTATTGAGGATTTTACAAGTCCCCAAAGTTTGGATGTTTCATATTCTTCATAAGGGTGTTTCATATCTTGTATTTTAAAGCTGCGGATTTGCAATCCGCAGGAAGTGAATTATAGCTTTTGTTCCATTAGGATTCTATCAATCATAGAGCTTTTCTTGAAAAAGGGATACGTATGATAAAAACTCTTCGGCTCAATGGAATCAGAATCTTGCTCCATCATCCATGCCGAAACAATCAAAACCATCATTTCGTAGTTTTCCTTTTCCCTCTGTTTGGGTGGCAATCGTTTCAATGCTTTCCGCAGTCCTTCTATCTTTTTGGGATACTTCCGTAGCATTCGGCTTAATCCCTCAGAAAGGGTCTCGTCATACGACTCATCGGTATGAGACAAGCAATGCCTTATCACCAAATTGTAGTCCAGCTCTTCGGAATGTTCTTGGTCAAAGAAATCCTCATCAATGATTCGGCTAAAAAATAGGCTGTCTGCATTCGTCTCTTTTTTGCCTTTTAACTCTATTCTTCTTATACTTTTATCACAGAAAAGAACTCCATCTGGAGAATCGTTTATCGCATAAATATAACTTCTTTCCTTTTCTCTTTTAAACAAGTATTTGATGTCATAAAAGATTTCTCCAGCCAAAGTTAGCGTATCAGCTTCTAACGAGGCAAAATAAGATTCTTCAATTTTGGTTTTGCCAAGCCTTTTGTTCCATCTGGAAATTTTCAATGTGCCAATGTTGGCATCATCAAATGTAAGTCTTATAGACATTCTTGTGTCGGAAAGTTTTACCTCTCCGACATAACTATTTATATCTTTTTCCAAAGTGGCAGCTTGACTTCCCATGCTATATAAAAGCAACAAGATGATGTTTATCGCCAAGGAGACAGGAATCCATTTGTTTGTTCTCATACCATAGTCATTTTGCAACTATAATCATTTAATCATTACGTTCTTTCTCGTCTGTAATAAGTTCTTTCATATCCACAGACAACAACTGCGCGATTTCGAGAAGTGTGGTAAGGTTGGGTTGAGAGCGGTTGCATACGTAAGCATTGACTGTACTGAAACTTCTTCCCAACTTCTTTGCAAGCCATGTTTGGCTTATCCCTTTGTCCTCCAAAACAGCTCTTATGCGATTTAACTTCATATTTTTATCGTTTTTACGCTACAAAAATAACATTTTATCATGATAATCCATTATAAACCATTGAATATCTGCTGTATTCTGTCGTAATTTAGACAAAATAGAAATATAATCTGTAAAAATGGGGCTAAGCAATTGGTTTCCCAACATGGCAAGATACATATATGTGTTCATAAAGATTTGTTCTCTTTGCCATGTTCTTAAAATGTCAAAATCGGAAATTTATCATTGTTTTCAGTGTTAATTTATGTTTTCTCATGCTTTCATTTTGGGGTTTCTTGATTTTGTTGTTCCTAATTTGTTTCTTTTGCCATTTTGTCATCCCAATTAAGTACGTTACGAGTATTTAGTGTAAGATGTCAAGAAGAAGATCATGATATCAATAAAAAAGGTGTCTACTTCCTACCAAGTAGACACCTTAGACGGTAATATTGCACCTAATTTGTTATAATCAAGATAAAAGCAATATATATTACTTTGCCATTTATTATTATATTACTTTGCCATTTAATATATTATACTTGACCAAGCATTATTATATTACTTTTTATCATGCTTATATATCTTTTCTAAGGCATATTTATGCCTGTCTTATTCTGTCGTTTTTTATCTTGTCTTGATATTCTTATAGCCTACAAGCTGGTCGGCTCTTTGTCCGAACGGACGGTAGTAGACAAGTATCTGGTATTCGTTTTCAGTCTGGTGGAAATTGCCTTCGCTTGGCTGTGGCAAGACAGTAGAACCGTCAAGGCTGGTCGTGACATAGCGGTATGAGTAATAGCCTTGCTTCAGCATGGCGTGAGCCTCGTATCGGTTTGTGGCATTGTTGTATTCCATCTTGATGCCGTGCTTGCTGACGATGTCTGTCCAGACTCCGTTGATGTAAACAGGAGTGGCCTGTCGGGGAATGCTTAAAGTGAACCTGACGTTGACATAGTCGGATGCGATGTCGTTTTCTATGTTGTCGCTATTGCGGATATAGAAATGTCCGTTGGCATCTTCGTCGTATATATAATTGCGTCGTGGTTCGTCGGTCCATAAGTCAGCACAATAGTTTGCGCCATCCCAATACATCGACTCTACACCCATAGATGGCCGTTCTACATCAAGAATCTCAAACTTGCGGTATTCGTTGCCACCGTCGAAAATCAGTTCGCGGTTGTGGCTGAATATCATCTTGTTGGTGAGCACAGTCTGAGGCTTAGGATTGTAACGAGCCGTACTCCACACTCCGTTTTGCATGACTATCGTCGTTATCTCTTTTGCGGGATTGGATGTTCTCAATCCTGAGAAATCTACGCTGCCCGACACTTGCTGGTGTGTGGCATTTGCGTCGATGTCGGTATTTGACGATACTTCGGCTGCGATTTTCACAGCAGGGTCTACCACCATAAAGTGGGCATAGAGAATGGTATCCTTATCATTGTCGTCATAAATAGCAAGCCTATAGTTGCCGCTCATCTTCAGTCGACATCGGTCGTTGGGTATTGACAGACTGTAATGGGTGTAAATGGTGTTGGTGTTGACCGACTTGACGTAGCTGTCTATAATGTCGCCATCGGCAAATCCGTCGCAATAGTCGGTGTCGAATATTCCCTCAGAAGGAGACCAGTCTGCCTCGCAATGCTGCAATCTATAGGCATATCGGTGGTAGACGTGGGTGAGGTCGTCAAAACAGATGTTTATCGGAGTGTCGTCGCTAATGTTGATGATTGGCATAGAAAGCCAGTTGTTGCCGGCTGTCACCTGCAATGAAGCGATGTTCTTGGACAATACGACATCCCTTTGGGCTGAGGCTGCCATGCCAATGCACGAGGCAGCCACTGCCAATAATAGTTTTATGGGGAGGTGTAGCAACATATCTGTCAAACAATAAATCGGATTATAAATCTACAGAAACCTTGAAGTTCAACTGACGGCCAGTCAGATAATTCGGCACAGCATATTGTTGGGCGGTGACGTCAGTAACCCAGTAGTAGGAGTTGACATTGCTTATGCCCAGCAGGTTGAGGCACTCTACGCCCAGCCATACATTGCGCAATGTGCAGTGCTTGCTGCTATGACTGGTGTTGTCAACGAGGCGGTAGCTGAGTCCCATATCCACACGTTTGTAGGCTGGAGCACGGAACGAGTTGGTCTCCAGTTCCTGATGTGGAGCCGAGAAAGGCAGACCGTCGGCATAAGCCAGCTTTAATGACATCTTCCAGCGCTGGGTACCGGGGAAGTAGTCGGTAAAGAAGAGGCTTATGGCAAACCGTTGGTCGGTAGGGAGCGGTATTGACTTGTTGTTGAGCTTCATACTTGTGTTCATCAACGAGAACGACAGCCACGAGTCGGCACCAGGCACGAACTCTCCGTAGAGTTTCATGTCAAGTCCGGCAGCGTGTCCGTTGCATTCGTTGCCACCATAGTACACCACCTTGACGTTGTTGACGCTATAGGGGATAAGGTTGCCGAGAATCTTGTAGTAAGCCTCTGCCGAGAATCGGAACTGTCGGTTGTTCATCTTGAAACGATAGTCGTATCCGGCAATGATGTGAACGGAGCGTTGGCTCTTTGCCTTACGGTTGAGTGTGGCATACGTCACGCCGTTGACGGTAGATGTATCGCGTATCTCCTTGAAGAAAGGCGACTGATAGTACAGTCCGGCAGCCAGTCGCATGGTGACATTCTCGTTGAATGCAGGTATTATGCCGAGCGAAAGGCGTGGACTGAATATTGTCTCCTTGTTGTAGCTCCAATGGGCAATGCGCACGCCATAATTGAGCGTGTAGAGCGTCTTCTTGCTTGGGCTGGTAAAGCGATATGTGTCCTGGATGTAAGCCTCCATGCGTCTGGCGCTGAGCGAATTCTTGGCGCGCATGCTGTAAATCATCTTAAGGTCGTTGCCAGTATGCGGAATATTGTAATTGCTTGAGTCGCGCATCTCGTATTCAGCCGAGTTCTCCGTAACGTGCTCGTTTTTAAAGGTGAACGCAGCCTCAATGTCGTGCTTCTTCACCTTAGTGTTGAACATCATCTTAAGACTTTCGACATGAGCGTCGAGATAATTGCGGGCGTGCTGGAAGAAAGTGCCGACACCAAGATTTTCGCTGGTCTCGGTCTGTGTGAGCCAGTATTGTCCCTGAATGTCGTAGCGTTCCTGCTCGTGGGTCTTGAATGCAGAAGCAATAAGCGACAGCTTTGTGTCGTCGCCTATCTTGTATGTCAGTCCTGCCGAACCGAAATAGGTACGGAAGACATCCTTCTCCTGTCCGTCAAAATATACGCGAAAGGACTTTACGTCTTCGCTTGTTCCGAATCGTGTCTCGCGGTCTTCGGGATAGAAGTTGTAGTTGTTGTTAGAGATGTTGCCCAGTATGTTTAGCTCCCAACGCTTGTTGGGCTTGAGCGTAAGGTATGTCTGATAGTCGACGAAAGTGGGTCGGTACTCGCCTTTGGTGTCGAGCGATCCAAGCAGATTGCGTGTTGTCTTGTATCTCACGCTATTGCTCCATGCGAACTTCTTGTTGCCATAGCCCACGTAAATGCCGTCGCCCAACAGACTTGCATAGGCTGAAGCCTCAAACCTTGAGGGTTGGCGGTAGGTGATGTTCAGGGCCGATGACATTTTGTCACCATAGCGCGCCTCGTAGCCACCGGTTGAAAACTCTATCTTTTCGACCATATCGGGATTGATGATAGAGATGCCCTCCTGCTGTCCGCTTCTTACCAGAAACGGACGGTATATTTCCACATTATTTATATATACGCTGTTCTCGTCGAACGAACCGCCTCGTACATTATATTTCGAAGACAGTTCGTTGTGGGTAGACACGCCAGCCTGACCTTGCAGCATTTCTTCAACGGCATTGCCAGTAACGGAAGGCATGTTCTTGATGTCGTCCTTCTTGAGCTGCTGCATCTGTCCGGTCTGGATTTTTGTACCGGTCACGGTCACTCCTTCTATCTCTCCCACATTACTATATAGTACAGTCTGCAGAGTCTGCTTGCCGCGTGGCTTTCTGAGTATTCTCGTTTTGGTGCGATAGCCAATCATCGAGAAACGTATTTCTACCGAGTCGGCTGAGTGCAGTTGCAGGGTGTATTCACCCTTTAACGATGTCATGGCCATTTTGCCTTGTTTGGCACAAGACACCGTGGCAAATTCGATAGGATTATTGCTCTCGTCGATGACGCGTCCGTGTAGGGTGAATGATTGTGCCTTCATGACGGTAGGCACAAAAAAAACAAGGACGTTTATAAGTATGAATAGAAATTTCTTATTTTTCATACTTAATAAACGTCCTTGTAAAACTATTATTGCCTTAACGCCTCATTAAAAATGCTGTCGTTTAGATAGAGTCGCGCATTTGCATGAGGCATTGTTTCTGTTTGTCAGACAAGTTGGTAGGCAGCTTTACGTTGTAAGTTATGATGAGGTCGCCCATTGTGCCGTCACCCCTGTCGTAGCCTTTGCCACGCAAGCGTACCTTTGTGCCGTTCTGTGTCTCGGGTTTAACCTTAAGCTTGATCTTCGAACCGTTGCCCAACTGTATTATCACCTCGCCGCCGAGTAGGGCAGTATAGAGGTCGATGTTGACGTTGGCGTTCATCTCGCCCGTATTCTGCCGCATTGTGCTGCGCATACGTGAGCTGCGGCTTCTGCCTGCTTTAGCTCCGAACAGATCCTGAAAGAAGCTCGAAAAGCCTCCACCTTCAGATCCGAAGCCCGAGAAGTCGAAGCCTTCAAATGGAGAGCCTCCGCTTGCGTCACCGTTAGAACTCCAATAGTAGCTGCCGTTGCCGCCACCAGCACTGCCGCCATTCTGTGCAAAAGCGTCAGCCTCACGCCATTTCTCGCCATACTGATCGTACTTCTTACGCTTCTCCGGGTCGGATATTACGTCGTAGGCTTCATTCAGGGCTTGGAACTTAGCCTTTGCCTTAGGGTCGTTAGGATGCAAGTCCGGATGAAACAGCTTGGCACGTTTGCGATAGGCTTCACGCACTTGGTCTTGAGGTATGTTGCGGTCAACACCAAGAATCTTATAGTAGTCAATAAATGCCATAATGAATTTCTCCTTTCTTTTATATACCCCAATGCAAAATCCATGCCACGAGCTGACGTTGCGGCTGTTATTTGAACAGGCTGCGGAAGGCTGTAGGTATAGGCGTAGAGAAGTCCATACGTTCGCCCGTCACGGGATGGGTGAAGCACAGCATATAGGCATGCAGACAGAGACGGTGCAGCGGGTCGTCGCCATTGCCATATTTGACATCGCCGCAGACAGGATGGCCCATGTCGGCAGAATGTACACGTATCTGGTTCTTGCGTCCGGTTTCAAGCTTGTATTCCACAAGCGTGTGCTCGGTAGTGCGGTTGAGAACATGATAGTGGGTCACAGCATATTTGCCTCCGTTGTCTACTGGCGACGAGTAGGTGATATAAGCCTTGTTGTCCTTCAGCCAGTTGGCTATGGTGCCGTTGTCATCCTTCATTTCGCCACTTGTGACAGCTACGTATCGGCGGTCGTAGACTATCTGGTGCCAGTTGTGCTCGAGAATCTGTTCGGTGTCAATGTCCTTGGCGTAAATCATAAGTCCGGATGTGTCGCGGTCGAGACGATGCACTACGTGGGCACGACACTTCTGATGCGACTTGGCAAAATAGTCGTCGAGCACCGACTTCACGTTCAAAGAAGAGTGTCCGGCTGCCATGGACAGAATGCCTATGTTCTTTTCTACTACGACAATCCAGCGGTCTTCGTAGACAATCTTGACAAACTTGTTCTTGAAATCGCTCTTGCGTTTGTGGCGGCTAACGCTGATGGTGTCGCCAGCATTAAGAGGTGTGTCGAATTGTGTCACAACCTTGCCGTTGATTCTTATGCCATGTCCTTGCAGTATGGCTTTGGTCTTAGAGCGGCTTTCGCCAATGGTCTTGAGCAAGTATTCAAGTAGGGGAGCCGGCTGGGTGCCGTTGAAAGTGTACAAAGTACAGTCGGAGTTGTTTCTTTGTACATTTGAGTTATTTCGTGTGTTGAAGTTTTTTGATGCCATAGAATTATTTGAATTATATTTTGCAAAGGTACATATTTTTGTTGGCAACTTGACATCAAGAGCAAAACTTCATATGCGAAAATCTGTTAATTATAGTCGGCTTTCTGAGTATGGTGGCTTTACAATATATAAATTCGATTTGTCTGTACGGAAAAAAATGAGTAACTTTGCACGCAAATACTTGGTTATTTACTAAAATTCAATTAATTACAAATAATAGTCAATGATAACAGTTAGCAATCTCGCGATACAGTTCGGAAAGAGAGTATTATACAAGGATGTTAATCTGAAATTTACAGCAGGTAATATTTATGGTGTTATTGGTGCCAATGGTGCCGGCAAGTCTACACTTCTGCGCGCAATAAGCGGCGACCTGGAGCCAAACAAGGGTTCGGTTGAACTCGGTCCGGGAGAGCGTCTTTCGGTGCTTGAGCAGGACCATTTCAAATTTGACGAATATCGTGTTCTCGATACTGTTCTTATGGGTCATGAACCTCTTTGGAACAATATGAAGGAGCGTGAGGCTCTTTATTCTAAATTGGAAATGACTGAAGAGGACGGCAACCGTGCGGCTGACCTTGAGCTCAAGTTTGCCGAAATGGATGGTTGGGAGGCTGAGAGCAACGCTGCACAGATGCTTTCCAATCTTGGTATCCCGGAGGCATTGCACGAGAAGCAGATGAGCGAACTCTCCAACAACGAGAAGGTACGTGTCATGCTTGCAAAGGCTCTCTTTGGCAATCCTGACAACCTCTTGCTTGATGAGCCAACCAACGACCTTGACCTTGACACCGTTCAGTGGCTTGAGGAGTATCTCAGCAATGTGGAGCAGACCGTGCTTGTAGTTAGTCACGACCGTCATTTCCTTGATGCTGTAAGTACTCAGACTGTTGATATCGATTTCGGTAAGGTTACTGTATTTGCCGGTAACTATTCGTTCTGGTATGAGAGTTCGCAGTTAGCATTGCGTCAGCAGCAGAACCAGCGCCAGAAGGCTGAGGAAAAGCGTAAGGAGCTTGAAGAGTTCATTCGCCGATTCTCTGCCAATGTGGCAAAGAGTAAGCAGACCACTTCGCGTAAGAAGATGCTTGAGAAGCTCAATGTTGAGGAGATTCGTCCGTCAAGCCGTAAATATCCTGGCATCATCTTCCAGATGGAGCGTGAGCCGGGCAACCAGATTCTTGAGGTTGAAGGACTTAAGGCTGTTGACGATGACGGAACAGTATTGTTCGACAACGTTAACTTCAACATAGAGAAGGGTGAGAAGGTGGTGTTCCTCAGCCATAATCCTAAGGCTATGACAGCCCTCTTCGAGATTATCAATGGCAATCGTGAGGCTGCAGCAGGTACTTTCAAGTGGGGTGTTACTATCACTACAGCATACTTGCCACTTGACAATACCGAGTTCTTCAAGAGTGACAAGAACCTCGTAGACTGGCTTTCGCAGTACGGTCCGGGCAATGAAGTTGTGATGAAGGGTTTCCTTGGACGTATGCTCTTCTCGGGTGAAGATGTGCTGAAGAAGGTGAACGTGCTTTCGGGAGGTGAGCGCATGAGATGTATGATTGCACGTATGCAGCTGAAGAATGCCAACTGTCTTATACTCGACACTCCTACCAACCACTTGGACTTGGAGAGTATTCAGGCTTTCAACAACAACCTTGTGGCATTCAAGGGAAATATCCTCTTCTCAAGCCACGACCACGAATTCATCCAGACTGTTGCCAATCGCATAATCGAGCTTACACCGAATGGTACAATTGATAAGCTTATGGATTATGACGATTATATCTATAGCGAGGACATCAAGGCGTTGAAAGCGCAGATGTATAATAAATAATGTATAGTAATAGCGTGTCGTAGACGTGCTAACCTGTAAAATATAATACGAGTAGGCAACTTTATGCGGACAGCCATCAATCGAAAAGTCTGCATTTTTGTCTACTCGTATGTTTTTCTGTGCATATGTTTCAATTTGGCAAGGATTTTGTAGTGTACTTTAGAAAAACGTATTTTACTAAGAACAAAAGCAAGATGAAAAATAACGATAAAACAGAAGAGAAAGACATTGAAGTTAAGGACGGAAATGTAGAAGCCGCTGCAGCCGAAGAAGCTAAAGAGGCAGAAACAACTGATTGTAACGAAGAAACGACAGAAGACGGCAATGACGTGAACGCAAAGCTTGAAGCTGCCCAAAAAGAGATAGAGCAATTGCGCGACCGCTATTTGCGTACAGCAGCCGAGTTTGACAACTACAAGAAGCGTACGCTTAAGGAAAAGGCTGAGTTGCTGCTCAATGGTAGCGAGAAGACTGTTTGTGCTGTTCTTCCCGTATTGGACGATTTCGAGCGTGCACTTGCTACCGAAACCGACGATGCTCAGGCCGTAAAAGATGGCATGAAGCTGATATACAACAAGTTCAAGAAGGTGCTTGAATCAATCGGCGTAAAGAAGATAGAGACTGAAGGACAAGACTTCAACGTTGACTATCATGAGGCAGTAGCTATGGTTCCTGGTATGGGCGACGACAATAAGGGCAAGGTTATAGACTGTCTGCAGACAGGCTATAAGCTTAACGATAAAGTGATACGACACGCCAAGGTAGCTGTTGGACAGTAAGTAGTTAACAATCCTCAATATTAATGCAATGGCAAAAAGAGACTATTACGAAGTACTTGGCGTTAGCAAGACTGCCACAGACGACGAGATAAAGAAGGCTTACCGCAAAATAGCCATAAAGTATCACCCTGACAAGAATCCCGGCGACAAAGAGGCTGAGGAGAAATTCAAGGAGGCTGCTGAGGCTTATGATGTGCTGCATGATGCAAACAAGCGTCAGCAGTATGACCAGTTCGGCTTTGACGCTCCCGGTGGTGGTAGCGGCTTTGGAGGCTTCGGCGGAGGTGGCAGCTTCTCTATGGATGACATCTTCTCTATGTTTGGCGATGTGTTTGGCGGACATGGAGGAGGCTTTGGCGGATTTGAAGGCTTCGGTGGAGGCGGACAAAGACAGAAACCCCAATATCGTGGAGCCGATTTGCGCATAAAGGTCAATCTCACGCTTCAGGAAATCGCAACAGGCGTTACTAAGAAATTCAAAGTCAAGAAATATGTACAATGCCAGCATTGTCATGGTACTGGAGCTGAAGGCGGTAGCGGCAGCGAGACTTGTTCTACATGTCATGGTAGCGGCGTTGTGACACGTACTGTCAGGACAATGCTTGGTATGATGCAGACCCAATCGGAATGTCCTACTTGTAATGGTGAAGGCACTATTATCAAGAACAAATGTAAGGAATGTGGTGGCAGCGGCATCGTAAAGGGTGAGGAAGTTGTCGAGATAAAGATTCCTGCTGGCGTTGCTGAGGGTATGGTAGTGAATGTACCGGGCAAGGGAAATGCCGGTCAGCATAATGGTGTAAACGGTAATATTCAGGTGTATATTACAGAAGAGCCTAACGATACCTTTGTTCGTGACGGCAATGACGTGATTTACAATCTCCTTCTTGACTTCCCGACAGCTGTACTTGGCGGAACTGTAGAAGTGCCGACAATAGATGGCGGTAAGGTGAAGATAAAGATTGAAGCAGGAACACAGCCAGGCAAGACATTGCGTTTGCGTGGTAAGGGTCTGCCTTCGGTACAGGGTTACGGCAATGGTACTGGCGACTTGGTTGTCAATATCAGCGTGTACATTCCTAAGGAACTTTCGTCGAGCGAGAAGAAGGCCATTGAATCGTTCCGTGACAGCGATAACTTCAAGGGCGACAAGGAAACAAAGAAGTCTATTTTTGACCGTTTCAAGAATTACTTTAACTAAATCATTATAAAAATGGATGTGCCAAATGCACTTGGACTATGTTCCAGTCAACTTTAGGCACATCCTTTTTTGTTTCTATAAATACTGAATTACTATGGATTACAAGCAGACGGTTGAATATCTTTTCAACTCAACTCCTGTATTCGAGAAGGTGGGAGCTTCGGCTTATAAGGAAGGTCTGTCCAACACTTTGGCTTTGGACGAGCATTTCGGACATCCTCACACACATTTCAAGTCAATTCACATAGCCGGTACCAACGGCAAGGGCTCGTGCTCGCATACGCTTGCTGCCATTCTGCAGTCGGCTGGATACAAGGTGGGACTATATACATCGCCTCATCTTGTTGATTTTCGTGAGCGCATACGTGTCAATGGAATCTGCATAGACGAGCAATATGTTATAGATTTCGTGGAGAACGAGCGCCATTTCTTTGAACCTCTGCATCCTTCATTCTTCGAACTTACAACGGCTTTGGCTTTCAAGTATTTTGCCGAACAGAAGGTTGATGTTGCCATTATAGAAGTAGGCTTGGGTGGACGACTCGATTGCACCAATATTATTACTCCTTTAGTGTCGGTCATTACCAATATAAGCTTGGACCACACCATGTTCTTGGGCGATACGTTGGCTAAGATTGCCACGGAGAAAGCAGGAATTATCAAGCAGAACGTGCCAGTAGTTATAGGTGAGGCAAACGGCGAAACTCGTCCGGTATTTGAACGTGTTGCCCGTGAGCACAATGCCCCAATAGTATTTGCAGAAGACTCTTCAAATATTGTTTCAGCAAAGGTTGACGGATTAAGTGGAATAGATTATACTACAACTGGTTATGGTGACTTTAAGGGTGCATTAGGGGGCTCTTATCAAGTAAAGAATGCCAACACCATTTTGCACGTTGTTGATTTGCTTCGCAGTAGTAATATGAGCATTTCCACAGCCTGCGTTCAGAAGGGATTTGCTGAGGTGTGCGCTCTGACTGGACTTATGGGACGATGGCAGACTGTGCGTCGTCAACCATTGGTAGTATGTGACACTGGACATAACGAAGGGGGATGGCAGTATTTGGGCAGGCAGATACTTCAGCCTGAATGCAAGACACGTCGTATAGTCTTCGGAATGGTAGACGACAAGGATATAAATCATGTTATGAACCATCTGCCTAAGAATGCTGTCTATTACTTCACCAGAGCTACGACGCATAGGGCAATACCCGAGACTAAGGTGCAGGAGTACGGCAAACTGCATAATCTGCATGGCAACTGTTATGGCAGCGTAGCCGAAGCCTATGAAGTGGCTTTGTCGGATGCTGACCCGAAGGATTTCATATTTGTAGGAGGCAGCAGCTATGTTGTTGCTGACTTTCTGGAGCACTTGCAGCAAAACAAGTAGGGTAGGGGGCTTGTTTCGTTTTATGGTTCTTTAGATAGGTTTCTCCGCTACATCTGCCTTATGCCTTCGTTATGCCTTCGTTCGTGCTTCGTTCGTGCTTCGTTCATCCTTCGTAGTGAACTCGATCATCCTCCGTTGTGAACTCGATCTACCTTCGTTAGCGGAGCGAAAACATAACGAACGTATAACGAAGGCATAACGAAGGCAAAACGAAGACATAACGGACGTATAGCGAAGGCATAACGGAGATGTAGCAAAGGGCTAACGAAGAGCTAACGAAGGAGGAACGATGGGATTTATAATTGAAATTATTACTTTAAATATATTGACATTTTTACACTTCTGTCATTTAATCATAAGGAAGAGTTGCAATTAATTGTTTTTAACGAACGTTTGTTGACTTTTTTGTGCCTTTCCCTTGGGCAATACGTTTTTTTTTGGTTACTTTGCATCAACGTTAACAAACTAAAAACTTGAATTATGAATAACACTACAGAGACAGAAAACATCTGTGGTCTGAAAAGAAGTGACTTTCAGACTACTATCGGCGGTAAGCAAACTGATCTTTATATACTCAAGAACAGTCAGGGCAATGAAGTTGCTATAACCAACTATGGCGGAGCAATCGTTGCTATTATGGTGCCGGATAAGAATGGAAAACACGCCAATGTTATCCAGGGTCATGACAACATTCAGGATGTCATCAATTCGCCCGAGCCTTATCTCTCAACACTTGTAGGACGTTATGGCAACAGAATCTGCAAAGGACAGTTCCAGCTCAACGGCAAGGTATATCATCTCCCCATCAACAATGGTCCTAATTGCCTGCATGGTGGCAAGAAAGGCTATAATGCCAAGGTTTGGGAAGCATTGCAGATGAATGCGCAGACATTGGTGCTGAAGTACACAAGCCCTTATGGCGAAGAAGGCTTCTCGGGAGAGGTGAAGGTGACTGTAGAATATTCGTTCACCGACGACAACGAGCTTGTAATTGAGTATATGGCAAAGACAAACAAGAAGACCGTGATTAACCTTACAAGCCATGGATTCTTCTCACTTGCTGGCATTGCCAACCCGACACCTGCCATTGACAATCTCGAGTGCGAGATCAATGCTGACTTCTATCTGCCTATTGACGATATATCAATACCTACAGGTGAAATCCGTATGGTTAAGGGAACGCCGTTTGATTTCCGTTCACCGAAACCAGTAGGACAGGATATCGATGCAGACGACGAGCAGATAAAGAACGGTGCAGGCTACGACCATTGCTTTGTACTTAACAAGGCAGAAGAAGGTGAGTTGAGCTTTGCTGCAAAAATCAAGGAGCCAGTGAGTGGCCGAACAATGGAAGTTTATACAACCGAGCCTGGAGTGCAGGTTTACACTGACAATTGGGCAGATGGATACAAGGGACAGAATGGAGCTACATTCCCGCGTCGCAGCGCTATCTGCTTCGAGGCACAGCATTTCCCCGACAGCCCAAATCGTCCTTACTTCCCGTCTGTAGTACTTAATCCTGGTGAGGAGTACACACAGAAGACAATCTATAAGTTTGGAGTTTCATTATAACATTAATCTAAATAAATCGTAACATAACTAAAACAACAAACAAAACAATGGAAAATTCCACAAAAAAACAAGGCAGTATTATTGCTATTTTTGCAATGATATTTCTCTTTGCAATGATTGCCTTTGTGACAAACCTCTGTTCGCCAATGGCTATCATATTGAAAAATGCTTTCCAGGTGCCTGAGAGCTTGGCACAGGTTGGCAACTATGGCAACTTTGGCGCTTATCTTCTTATGGGTGTTCCTGCTGGTCTTCTTATCGATAAGATTGGTTATAAGAAGACAGCCCTTGCTGCTCTCGTAGTAGGTGTTATCGGTCTGCTTATCCAGTGGGTCAGCGGTTCAATGGGCTTCGTTGTTTACCTTATCGGTGCTTTCATCTCGGGTCTTTGCATGTGTATGCTTAATACAGTAGTAAACCCGATGCTTAACCTTCTTGGTGGTGGCGGTAGCACAGGTAACCAGCTTATCCAGATTGGTGGTGTGTTCAACTCAGCTGCTGCTGTGTGTGTTTACATGCTTATGGGTAGCCTTATCGGCGACGCATCGAAGGCTAAGGTTTCCGATGCAGCTCCTGCACTTTTCATTGCTCTTGCCATCTTCATCTTTGCTCTTGTGGTTATCTTCTTCACCAAGATTCAGGAGCCTCAGCATGCTTCAAGCAATACTGTAAAGGATGTGAACGACAAGTATAGCTGCTATTCATTCCGTCACTTCAAGTTGGGAATGCTTGCTATTGCTGTATATGGTGCAGTAGAGGTAGGTCCTCCTACATATATTCTTAGTTATCTTACATCTGCAAAGGACGCTGTTAACCCAGGTATGGGTATGGATGCAGGTTATTGCGGTACTCTTGCTGCTGTTTACTTTATCTTTATGCTCATCGGCCGTTTCGTTGGTGGTGTAATTGGTGGTAAGGTATCGCCTAAGGCAATGATTGCTACTGTAAGCTTTGTAGCTATGGTTCTTGTTGCTGTGGGTATGGTTCTTCCTACATCTATGACAGTTAGATGTCCTGGTATTGACTATACAACTATGAGCTTTGTATGGGGTGAGGTTCCGGCAGGTATCTTCGCTTTCCTTCTCATCGGTTTGTGTGCTTCAGTAATGTGGGGTGGTATCTTCAACCTTGCAACAGAGGGTCTTGGCAAGTACACAGCAAAGGCTTCTGGCGCATTCATGATGATGGTTGTAGGTTTTGCTGTAATGATCGGTCTTCAGGCTAAGGTTGTTGACTTTACTCACAGCTATATCACCAGCTTCATCGTGGTATTGCTTAGTGCAGCATACATCTTCTATTTCGCACTTTGGGGCTCAAAGAACGTAAATACAGACATTCCTGTAGAATAAATATATAAAATGGGCTTGCATTTCAAGGCATTCGTCTTGATGGCAGGCCCATTTTTTTAATCTAAATATTAACTAAAAACACTATTGATTATGGATATTGAATTTGTAAGAAGCCGCTTTATCAAGCATTTTGACGGTAAGACAGGAAATATTTATCAGTCGCCAGGTCGTATAAACCTCATTGGTGAGCACACCGACTATAATGGTGGTTTTGTATTCCCTGGTGCAGTAGATAAGGGTATCATGGCTGAGCTTCGTCCCAATGGTACTAACACAATTATGTGTTACTCTATCGACCTTAAGGATCGTGTAGAGTTTAAGGTTGACGATCCTAAGGGACCGCGTGCAAGCTGGGCTCGCTACATTTATGGTGTTGTGCAGGAAATGCGCAAGCTCGGTGTTGACGTTAAGGGCTTCAATACAGCATTTGCTGGTGATGTGCCTCTGGGTGCCGGTATGTCTTCATCGGCTGCTCTTGAGAGCTGCTTCGCATTTGCATTGAACGACTTGTTTGGTGATAACACGGTGAGCAAGTGGGATATGGTTCTTGCAGGTCAGGCTACAGAGCACAACTACTGTGGTGTCAACTGCGGTATCATGGACCAGTTTGCAAGTGTATTCGGTAAAGAGGGTTGTCTCATGCGTCTCGACTGCAACAGCCGTGAGTTTGAATACTTCCCGTTCCGTCCGGTAGGCTATAAGCTCGTATTGCTCAACTCTTGCGTTAAGCACGAACTTGCAGGTTCGCCTTATAACGATCGTCGCAACTCTTGCGAGAATGTTGTAAAGCACATTGCTGCCAAGCATCCTGAGGCTAAGTTTGATACTCTGCGCGACTGCACATGGGAACAGCTTGAGGAAGTTAAGGCAGAAGTAGGTGAGGAAGATTACAAGCGCGCTCACTTCGTACTCGGTGAGAAGGACCGTGTACTTGCTGTCTGCGATGCACTCAACGCTGGCGACTATGAGACTGTAGGCAAGAAGATGTATGAGACTCATGAGGGTCTGAGCAAGGAGTATGAGGTTTCTTGCGAGGAACTCGACTTCCTCAACGATATTGCCAAGGAAAACGGTGTAACAGGTAGCCGTATTATGGGTGGTGGCTTCGGTGGTTGTACCATCAACCTCGTTAAGGAGGAACTTTACGATCAGTTCATTGCTGACGCCAAGGCTAAGTATTCTGCCAAGTATGGCAAGGAGCCTAAGGTGATTGACGTTGTTATCAGCGACGGTTCACACAAGGTTTGCTAATCAGCCAAAGAGGTCGAGCGGCCTCAATGACTAAACCATATTTATCCCTCTGTTTGTCTCTTGGGCAAATAGGGGGATTTTTATATTGTTTGTTTTCAAATCTTTTATTTGCCAAATTCAATGATTTTCTGTAATTTTGTAAATATATTTGACTAAGAACAAACTATAGGATTTTCACGTGTTCAAACGCATAATAAATATAACGATATGGACCTTGATAGGTCTTTACGCTTCTGTAATTGTCATGCTGCACATACCCTTTGTACAGACGTACATTGGAAACTGTGTAGCTGATGCCCTATGCGACAAATTCGGCACTCGTGTGAGTATCGGTAGGGTGGACCTCGGTTTTGCCAACCGACTTATCATTGACGATTCCGAGATGCAGGACCAGCAAGGTAAGCAGATGCTTCGTGTATCGCGAATATCGGTTAAGATAAATCTCCTGGCACTTACCAAGGGTCAGATTGACGTTACGTCAGCACAGTTCTTCGGTCTGCAAGCGAATCTTTATAAGGCAACGGCAGAATCAAAGCCTAATTTCCAATTTGTAGTGGATTCGCTTGCATCAAAGGACACTACCAAGCAGAAGACTCCGCTCGACTTGCAAATCAACTCGCTTATAATTCGCAATGGTGCCGTGCGCTATCGTGTGCTTTCGCGTGCAACAAATTCGCATAAGTTCTCGTCCGACAATATTGATGTCAGTAATATCAGCGCGCACATTATTGTGAACCGCATAACTTACGACTCGCTCAATGTGAAGGTGAAGCGCATTGCGTTTGACGAGCGATGCGGATTCAAATTGAAGTCGCTTTCGTTGCATGCTGTATATGGTCCTAATGGAGCAAGCATCAGCAATTTCATGATTGAGTTACCATCTACACTTGTGCAATCGGAAAATATTACATGCTCTTACAGCAAGAAGAACGGTAAGATAGAAATACCTACTATACAATTCAAAGGCAGCATAAATGCCCCAAAAATCAGTCTTACAGATTTTGCTGGCTTTGTGCCGAAACTTTCTGGTATTAAACAACGTATGATGCTCGCAGCTGATTTCTATGGTACGGGCTCTTCGTTAAATGTGACACGATTGGAACTTGGTACAGATAACGGCGATTTGCATCTGTTGGCAGACGGTGGAATAAAGAACTATCCTGCTGATGCTGCTTGGTATGCTAATGTAAACCAATTTTCTGCCAATCATGCTGCCATAGCTTCTTTTGTGTCTACTGCAACTGGTAAGGATGTTCCTGCTATACTTACACGTATAGGTGATGTCAGTATGACAGGTTTTGTAGGAGGCGGTAGCAACAAGTTGGCTGCCAATGCTCGTGTCTCTACTTCGCTCGGCAGTATAAGACTTGCTGTAGACAAACGCAAGAATAATATCACCGGGCATGTAGAGACAGTAGATTTTAATGTTGGCAAACTGGCTGATGACAACAAGCTCGGTCATCTCTCTGCCAATCTCAACTTACATGGACAGTCGGAAGACAATATGGCAGCTACCGGTCGTGTCTATAACTTTGACTATAACGGATATAAATATCATGACATCAATATTGATGCTTCCTATCGCCATAAGGTAGTAGACGGAAAAATAGACATTGACGATCCTAATGCGCAAATATCGGCTTCAGGATTGCTGAACATTGCAGGAAAGACTCCGTTGCTGAAGGCTAATGTGGCAGTAGCCCGTTTTGCTCCTAATGCGTTGCATCTCACACCGAAGTGGCAGTCGACAGCATTTGCTGCCAATATTGCCTGCGACATAAAGGGCAGCAACGTTAATGATGCTGACGGAACCGTGGAGATAAGTGACTTCTCTATGCTGTCGTCGCAAAGCGAGTATGGGTTGCGTAATGTAACTGTAAAGACTGGATTTGAGGGTGAGAATCACTATCTCAACCTTGACAGCGACTTTGGGCAGGTGAACATTAACGGACACTTCAATTACAACACTATTGCCCGTAGCGTATTGAATATGGTGGCTGCTAAGTTGCCTACAATTCCCGGACTGACACGCCAGCCACAGAAGGAATATAATGATTTTACAATAAATGCGTCCATATCAAACACTGATTGGATGAAGCATCTGCTCGGCATTCCGCTTGAGATATATCGTCCGCTTAACATCAGCGGTGAGCTGAACGACAAGCAAGAGAAGATTGACCTGTGGTGTGACGTGCCATCGTTTGCATACGACGGCCATCGTTTCAGCGATACTTTTGTTAACATCGAGTCGCCGAGTGACACCCTAAAGGCTGATATACGTATTAAGAAACTTTCTGATAAAGGCAAATATATGGCTCTGCAACTTAGCGCAGGTGCTTCAGACAACCATCTGAATACGTCGCTCAGTTTCGGCAACAACGAACGTCACCCGCTTAAGGGAGTTATAAATGCCAGTACAGTATTCGCCAAGAACGACGATGGTGTGTCGACTGCTTATGTCGACGTTCTGCCTTCGCGTGCCACTATTGGCGACACAACGTGGCATGTAGCTCCGTCTACTATAGTGTATAGCAAGAACCATTTGGAGGTGAACGGCTTCTCTATAAGCCATGACAATCAGAGACTTGCGATTGATGGAGCTGCGACGAAGAGCTATGAAGACTCGTTGCTTGTAACGCTCAATGACATAGATGTGAGCTATGTTCTTAATCTTGTCAACTTCCATTCGGTCGACTTCTTCGGTATGGCTTCGGGTAATGCCCGTGTGGCAGGAGTGTTCAGTGGCAAACCTCAGCTGGCTGCCAACCTTAAGGTTAAAGAGTTTAAGTTTGAATCAGGACGTATGGGTACGCTGTTTGCCAATGTTGACTACGACTTTGACGAGGGTCGCATCAATATTGACGCTGTGGCACAGGACGAAGACGGCCGTCATACAGACATAAACGGTTATGTATCGCCCAAGCACAACTACATCGACATTGGCATTGACGCACATCGCACACGTGCTGAATTTATGGAAAGTTTCTGCGGCTTGTTTATGGACAACGTTGATGCCGACATAAATGGCAAGGTGAACGTTGTAGGACCTCTGAGTAACATCAACCTTGTAGGAAAGGCTGCTGTGAACGGTTCTATGCGTATGACAGCCCTCAATACCACGTATTGGCTACGTGGCGACTCTGTGACTTTCATACCTGATGAGATAATATTCAATGGCAATACAATATACGACCATAACGGCAACACCGGCATACTTACCGGAAGCCTTCACCATCAGCACCTCACCAACCTGTCGTACGACCTTAATATAAAAGCGCGGAATCTTCTGGCTTATGATACTAAGACGTTCGGCGACAATACCTTCTATGGTACAGCCTATATTACTGGCGACTGTAGCATTAAGGGCAGGAGCGGTGAAGTGGTAATAGATGTAGAAGGCACGCCCGAGAAGAACAGTATATTGGTGTACAATGTTAGCGATCAAGGGTCTATCGGGTCTAATGATTTTGTCAAATGGAGCAAGAAGAACAATGTTGTTTCCGACTCCTCTTATGTAGCAAATGATGAGAAGAAGACGGAAACGGATGATATCTCTACCAACATTCGTCTGAACTTCCTTATCAACTGCAATCCTGACGTGACATTGAAGTTGCTGATGGACCAGCAGACCGGCGACTACATTACACTCAATGGTGACGGAATGCTCAGAGCCTCGTATTTCAATAAGGGCGCATTCCAGATGTTTGGCAATTATACTGTCGACCATGGCGTGTATAAGCTGACAATTCAGAATATTCTGAAGAAAGACTTCGACTTTGTCAAGGGAGGCACCATAGCGTTTGGCGGTGATCCGTACAACGCTGTGCTCGACCTTAAGGCACAGTATGTGTTGAACAGCGTGAGCCTTGCCGACCTTAATATAGGCAGGTCGTTCACTAACAATAATGTTCGTGTCAACTGTGTGATGAACATAACGGGCAATCCATACGCTCCCAAAGTCGACTTTGACCTCGATATGCCATCGCTGAGTAATGATGTAAAGCAAATGGTATATAGTCTGCTCAATGCAGAGGAAGAGAAAAAGCAACAGGTGCTGTATCTGCTTGCAGTCGGACGTTTCTATGCCCAAAACAATAACAATGCCGATGGAAGAAATACTGTCCCAAGGGTCTTGACTGCTCTCCGATATGGATGGC
>OQVT01000581.1_pt1 | contig 20933 bp, 8 predicted proteins | sample 1691561 | NCBI WGS metagenome assembly OQVT01 (sample SAMN03418260, study PRJEB22391) | human gut metagenome | biome: human-gut; feature: organic feature; material: feces | host: Homo sapiens | place: Tanzania | collected 2013-01 | reverse complement strand
GGGGATTTTTGCATAACTATTTACATTCCGGATATCGATGAATGCTCCTCAATGTTCTCAACCTGCTCCATAACTTTTCGGAAAACCTCGGGGCTGTACTGCGGAGGATACCCATTCTTGATCAGGCAAACTTTGATGTCAAATTTAAGCTGGTCGCGAACATTCTGATTGTTGAGCCAGTCTGCAAACGAAGATTTTGCATCAATGATTTCTTTGATTTTCCTAGCCAGAGAGCTGCACTTCTCATTTACAGAAATATCGTCGACAATTTTGTCTTTGCCGTATTCAAAATTGTACTCGTCGCGCAGCGCCATCAAAATATCATAGAATGCCTTCTCCTCAAAAGTGAGACCAATCTTTCCGGAGCAGATGTCTTCGCAGGTCCGCTTGATATACTTGGCACGGTAACCGAGCTTTAAGGCGAGGAGATCATCCAGAGAGGCGTGGTTTAACTCTTCAGGAGTTGGAAACGCATAATAATATCCGGAAGACAACTCATACCGCGTTCCATATTTCTCACTCAGCGCCTCCACCAGCGCCCGGATCGCCGGAATCGTTTTCTGCTGCGAAATAATAAACGTAATGATCATCTCCCAGAGATCCTGCCTGAGAATACGAATACCTCTGCCTGCTTCGCGGATGCCTATAATCATCTTGGCGGTAACGTGGAGCTTGATGTAGCGGATGCCCGTTACGCTTTCTATTTCCTTTAGGGATGTGAGATAGGATCTCATCTCCTCCATGGTGAGGTGGGGACGAGGCTCCCTGATGGCTGGTTTGCGTCTTTTATCCATTGCTTTTTACTTTGAACTTTGAGCTTTGAACATTGAACTTTATGATTACTTTTAACTGTAAACTTTTAACTATTAACTTTAACTGATGGCTGCCCAGTTGATATGGGTTTTCTTCAATTCCCTGAGGCGGTTCCAGAGCAGGGCGTTGTGAGGAGCATTGCATTCGGGATCGTTGTCGATGATTTCCTGTGCTTCTGTGCGCGCCAGTTGTACCAGCTGACCGTCTCTGGCTATATTCGCTATCTTCAGGTCGAAAGCCATGCCGCTCTGCTGCGTTCCCTCCAGATCGCCGGGACCACGGAGTTTCAAGTCGGCCTCGGCGATACGGAAACCGTCGTTCGTATCGCACATGATATCAATTCGTTTGCGGGTTTCTTCCGAAAGCTTATAGTTGGTTACCAGAATGCAGTAGCTCTGGTCGCAGCCTCTTCCTACACGGCCTCGCAGCTGGTGCAACTGGGACAGACCGAAGCGCTGTGCATCCAGGATAACCATCACAGAAGCATTGGGCACATTTACACCAACTTCTATTACGGTGGTGGCAACTAGAATCTGTGTTTCGCCCTTTACAAACTGCTCCATCTCTACCTCCTTTTCAGCAGATTTCATCTTGCCATGAATCTTACTCAATTTGAATTCCGGGAATGCCTGTTTCAGCGTTTCGTAACCTTCTTCCAGGTTCTTCAGGTCGCTCTTCTCACTTTCTTTGATCAGCGGAAAGACGATATATACCTGTCTGCCGAGATTAATCTGGCGGCGGATGCTCTGATAGAGGCTGGTGAGTTGGGTATCAAACTTATGTAGCGTCTGTATCGGTTTTCTGCCCGGTGGCAGTTCATCAATCACGCTCACGTCCAGGTCACCATAAATGGTCATGGCGAGGGTGCGGGGGATAGGAGTGGCGGTCATCACGAGGATATGAGGCGGATTCTCGCTCTTGTTCCACAGCTTGGCTCTCTGCGCCACACCGAAGCGATGCTGCTCATCGATGACGGCTACGCCTAATCTTCTGAAAACCACAGGGTCTTCGAGGATGGCATGGGTACCCACCAGAATCTGGATATCGCCCGTAGCCAGATCGGCAAGAATCTTTTCTCTCTTCTTTCCTTTTACGATGCCTGTGAGCAGTTCCACCCGGATGTCCATTCCCTGGAGAAAGTCGCAGATGGTTTGCAGATGCTGCTCGGCAAGGATTTCGGTAGGTGCCATCATACATGCCTGATAACCGTTGTCCAGCGCAATGAGCATGGTCATGAGAGCCACGAGCGTCTTGCCTGAACCCACATCACCCTGCAGAAGACGGTTCATCTGTCTGCCGCTGCACATATCGGCTCTGATTTCATGCATCACCCGTTTCTGTGCTCCTGTCAGTTCGAAAGGCAGATGATGGGCATAGAACCCGTTGAAGATGTCAGCGATGCGGTTGAAGACATAGCCCCTGAACTTGCGGCGCTGGTCGGTGGCATACCTTATTATATTAAGCTGCACATAAAAGAGTTCCTCAAATTTAAGGCGTACCTGTGCTTTCTGCATCTCCTGATGGGAATGCGGATAATGAATCATGCGGATGGCTGCATCGCGCGAAACAAGATGCAGACGGTCTACGATATGGCTGGGCAGCGTTTCGGGAAGAGGAGGAAGGATGGTGACCAACTGCTTGGTCATCTTCTCTATGGAACGTGAGGTGTAGCCGCGTTTTCTCAGGTTCTCGGTAAGCGAGTAGTAGGGCTGCATGCCCATCTCTGAAATCTGGAGATTGGTGGCATCGTCCATGTCGGGATGGGTAAACTGGAATCTGCCGTTGAAGACGTTTGGCTTTCCGAAAACGAGATATTCGGTTCCCACACGGTAAGTCTTCATGATGTATTGGGCACCGCGATACCAGATGAGGTCAGCCACACCGTAGCCGTCTGAAAAATGGGCTACCAGCAGCTTGTTGCGCTTGCCGGTATCTATCTCATCGTAGCTGAGTATCTTGCCTTTGAGCTGTACAAAGGGCATGTCGGCATTGAGTTCGCTGATGTGGAAAACCTTGGAGCGGTCTACATATTTATAAGGATAGTATTCCAGCAGGTCACTATAAGAGTTGATACCGAGTTCCTTGCTCAGTATCTCTTTCTTCTTGGGTCCTACTCCTGGCAGGAACATGATGTCTTGGTCTAAAATACTATTCATATTATGCAAAAGTACAACATTCGGACAAAACAGCCAAAATGTTTAACTTATTTTTAAATAGTGACGTTACAAAACGGAGCGTCTTGCGTCTTTATTCTATAATCATTAGAAACAAACTCTAGAACAATGATAAAGATAAAGAATAAACTGTTCATCATCTTATGGTTGCTGTCCTTGGGCTTTGCAGTCCAGGCACAGGATCTTTATGTATCAACCTCTTTCCACGAGCCGGCAACCGACGGCTTGCGGTTCATCTATAGTAGGGATGCCGTCCATTGGGACAGTATTCCGGGCACCTTCCTGGCTCCTAAGGTAGGCAAGCAGAAAGTGATGCGCGACCCTTCCATCATCCGTACCCCAGACGGTGTGTTCCATCTGGTATGGACCAGCAGCTGGCGGGGCGACCGTGGCTTCGGTTATGCCGAGAGTCGCGACCTGATGCATTGGAGCGAACCGAAATTCATCGAGGTGATGGACGATCCTACTACCGTGAATGTATGGGCACCGGAACTCTTCTGGGATGAAGACCGCCAGCAGGCAATGGTGGTATGGGCATCGTGTGTGCCTAGCCAGCACTTCGCCCTGGGTATCGAAGACGAGAAGAACAATCACCGTCTCTACTATTCCGTAACCAAGGATTTTAAGACATGGACCAAGGGCAAGCTCCTGATAGATCCGGGATTCAGTTGCATAGATGCCACTCTGCTGAAGCGTGGTAAGAACGATTATGTGATGGTATTGAAGGATAATACCCGTAATGCCCGCAATATCAAGGTGGCTTTTGCCAAGAACCCGATGGGTCCGTGGAGCAAGGCTTCTGAACCGTTCACCGGCAATTTCATGGAAGGACCAACCACTGTCAAACTGCCTAAGAACAGTCCGCTGGGCAATGGCTATCTCATTTATTACGACCGTTACCGCCTCTTCGATTTCGGTGCCCATTTCACCAAGGACTTCGTGCATTTCACCGATGTGAGTCAGCAGGTGAGTGTGCCGAAGAACCACAAACACGGTACCATCTTCCGTGCTCCAGAACGCATCGTGAAGGCTTTGCTGGAACAGGACCGCATTCACTATACCGGAACCACGATGGCAGATCCGTCTCGTCATGACGGAGCCTTGTCGCCAGTGGTAGGAGTCCACAATATCCAGACGCTCCGTGCCAACCGTGAACATCCTTCCCAGGCAAATGGCGAAGGCTGGACCTATAATCATCAGCCGATGATGGCGTATTGGAACGGCAAGTTCTACATGCACTTCCTGAGCGATCCAGCCGAGGAGCATGTACCCCCATCGAGAACCCTGATGCAGGTTTCTGAGGACGGATACAACTGGAGCCAGCCACAGATTCTCTTTCCTGAATATGATGTGCCAGCCAGTTTCAAGAAGGCGAAATACCAGCCGAAACCGGAACTGCAATATCCTGATGCCTACAAGCAGAAACCGCTGAAGGCAATCATGCACCAGCGTGTGGGTTGGTATGTATCCAAGGGCGGCATCCTCCTGGCTACCGGAAACTATGGTGTGGCATTGGACAGGAAGGACGATCCGAACGATGGCAATGGCATCGGACGTGTGGTGAGAGAGGTGAAGAAAGACGGTTCGCTCGGACCTATCTATTTCATCTATTACAACCACGGATTCAATGAGAAGAATACCGCTTATCCTAATTATAAGAAAGCATCCAAGGCGGTAAGAGCGGCTTGCGAGGAAATCCTTGCCAACCCACGTTACCGCATGCAATGGGTGGAAGAGGCAGATAGAGGCGAAAAGCTGATACCTGTCAACAATGGTTACAAGGCTTATTGCGACTATACCCTGCCGGATGGCAGAATAGCCAGTCTGTGGAAGCATGCCCTCACCTCCCTGAGTCTGGATGGCGGAAATACCTATACTTCTACCAACCGTGCCCTGGGATTCGTCAACAGCAATGCCAAAATCTGGGGACAGCGGTTGAGCGACGGCACCTATGCCACCGTCTACAACCCTTCTGAATACCGTTGGCCGCTGGGCATCTCGCTGAGTGGTGACGGATTGGAATATAAAACGCTGAATCTGATTTGTGGCGAAGTACCACCGATGAGATACGGTGGCAACTATAAAAGTCGCGGTCCGCAGTATGTCCGTGGCATCCAGGAAGGCAATGGCGTTCCGAATGATTCCGATATGTGGGTGAGCTATTCCATGAACAAGGAAGATATCTGGGTGGCGCATGTTCCTGTTCCGGTAAAGACCGTGGTTACTGCCCATGCCGATGATGATTTCGCCCAGTATCAGAAACTCGGCGATCTCAAGACCTGGAATATCTATTCTCCGCTGATGGCGCCGGTTTCGCTCCGTCAGGAGTGGCTCGAACTGAAGGATGAAGATCCGTTCGACTATGCCTGTGTAGAGCGCAAGATTCCTGCTTCTTCCTACCTGAAGGCATCCTTCGATGTGCAGGCAGCTCAGACCCGCAACGGTTCCCTGCAGATTGAATTCCTCGATGAGAAGGGCATCGCCTGCACCCGCATCGAACTGAACAAAGAAGGAATGATACGTGTGAAGAACGGAGCGAGATATGGCAATGTGATGCCTTATCAGGCTGACCAGACCTATCGTTTCGAAGCTACATTGGATACCCAGCACCGCCAGCTCAACCTCACCGTGAGCACACTCGATGCAGATGGCAAGGCATTGCAGAGCAAGAGCACCAAGCGCATCTTCTACGCACCTGTGCATCAGATAGAGCGCATCCGTTTCCGTACCGGCGACCTCCGTACCTTCCCGACCATCGACACCCCTGCCGACTGGTTCGGTACTTTGGAGCATGCCGGTGATACCGATACCACCGCCCTCTACCGCATCGCTCATGTCAAGACCGCAAGCATGGATGCAGATGCCGGTTCGGCTGTGCTCAAGACCGCAGATTACAAGCATTATGTAGACGATTTCAATGCAATGGAGCCGGAGGTTCTCCATACTTCTGCCATCCCGAATGCGCAGGCATGGGACTGGATGAAGCAGAATGTGCCCCTCTTCGACTGTCCGCAGCGCAACTTCGAGGAGATGTATTATTTCCGCTGGTGGACGCTCCGCAAGCATATCGAAAATACACCTGTAGGCTATGCGATGACCGAGTTTCTCGTGCCTCGCAGTTATGCCGACAAGTATAATCTCATCGCCTCTGGAGTGGGGCATCATATCCACGAGAGTCGCTGGATTCGTGATGGAAAGTATCTCGACGGCATCTTGAATACCTGGTATCATGGCAATGGTGGCAAGCCGATGGCTAAGATCAATTTCTATAGCAGTTGGATGCCTGCCTCTATCTGGGAGCGCTATCTCGTAGACGGTAACCGGAAGGAGTTTAAGTCGTTGTTGAACGACCTGGACAAGGAGTATCAGCTGTGGGATGACCACCGCTGGAGCAACGGACTCTACTGGCAGTATGATGTGCGTGATGCGATGGAAGAGACCATCAGTGGTGGCAGAAGAGAAAAGAATGCCCGTCCTAGCATCAACAGTTATATGTATGGCAATGCGATGGGTATCGCCCAGATGGCAAAGATCATCGGCTATCAGGACTTGGCTAGAAAGTATGAGGCTAAGGCAGATACTCTGAAGCATCTGGTAGAAACCCAACTCTGGGATGCCGACCATCAGTTCTTCGAGGTGTATAAGCCGAATGCCGGCGAGGCGAAGGAGGTAGCCACGAAGAGAAGTTTCCAGCCTAGTGGCGATGCTGCAGTATCAGCAAAGGTGCGCGAGGCAATCGGTTTCCTGCCTTGGTATTTCAATCTTCCTGCCGATGAGGCGAAGTTTGCTGAGGCTTGGAAACAGGCAGCAGACAGCAAGGGCTTCTCTGCTCCTTACGGACAAACCACCGCAGAGCGCCGCCATCCGCAGTTCCGCTCTCATGGAGTAGGAAAGTGTGAGTGGGATGGTGCCATCTGGCCTTTCGCTACCGCCCAGACCCTGACAGCGATGGCGAATTTCATCAACAATTATCAGGTGAAACCATCTGCCCTCGCAGCTTCTTCAAAAGGTAGTCTCGATATGGACAGCCTTTACTTCAATGAGATGGAGAAGTATGTGCAGAGTCAGAGCATGCGTGGCAAACCTTACATCGGTGAGTATCTTGATGAAACCACTGGTTACTGGTTGAAGGGCGATCAGGAGCGCAGCAGATATTACAACCATTCTACCTTCTGCGATCTCATCATCACCGGCATCGTGGGTCTTCGTCCTCGTGCCGATCAGACCATCGAGGTGCGTCCTATCATCCCAGCCGGCAAATGGCAGTACTTCTGTCTTGACAAGGTGCGTTATCATGGTCACGACCTCACCATCCTCTACGACCAGGACGGTTCCCGTTATCATGTGGGCAAGGGCTTGCAGGTATGGGTAGATGGAAAGTTGGCTGGGCAGCGTGATACGCTCGGCAAACTCGTAGTGAAGGATGCATTCAAATAATGTAGAATAAGATATGAAACAGAGAAAATATTTATTGATACTGATAGGACTTTTGGGCATGATGCAGATTCATGCTCAAAAGTCTGTTGCTTTTAAGGCGGATAATGAAGCGCCTCAGCCACAATGGATTGGAGCGATAACCGATGAGGATGCGCACATTCCGAGTAACCGAGATTATGTAGGAACGGGAACGGTGAATGCCAAGGGAAAACCAGACTGGAAGGCTACGGCTCCATTGTCAAGACAAAGCATCTGGCTGAAGAAAGAAATGAAACTCCCGGCTGATGTCCGCAAAGCAACGATGAAGATTGTGGGACTGGGTTTCTATGAGCTCAGCATCAATCAGCAGAAGGTGACGGATGCCGTTTTCGCCCCTCTTTGGAGCGATTACGACAAGACCGTCTTTTACAATACTTACGATGTGACTGCGTTATTGAAGAAAGGCAAGAACCAACTTTCGGTATTGCTGGGCAACGGATTCTATAATGAGCAGGGTGGAAGATACACCAAGATGAAGGTTTCCTATGGCCCTCCTACGCTCTACTGTTCGCTCGAAATAGAACTGAAGAATGGCAGAACCGTCTGCATCGTCAGCGATGACTCATGGAAATATTCGCCTAGCAGCATCACCTTCAACAGTATCTATGGTGGTGAAGACGAGGATGCCCGCATCACGCCTTCCTGGAAACCGGTGGTGATACAGAAGGGACCTCGTGGTATTCTGCGCCAGCAGATGGCACAGCCGGTGAAGATGATGGAATACTTCGGTGTGAAGAGCCGTCATCAGCTCACTCCTCAGCAAATCGCCAAGGCTTCCAATGCCAAACATCCTATTCCGGCAGGAACCTTCGTGCTGGATATGGGACAGAATCTCGCCGGTTTCCCACAGATTAAGGTCAGTGGAAAGGCAGGACAGCAGGTGCGGCTCTATCTCTCAGAAACCCTGACTGCACAGGGAACCTGCAATCAGAAACAGTCGGGCAGTCCTTACTATCTTACTTATACGCTCAGCGGAAAGGGCGAGAAGTCGGCTGACGGCAAGCGCATCGAGACCTGGCATCCTCATTTCACCTATTATGGTTATCGTTATATTCAGGTAGAAGGTGCCGTGATGAAGGGTGATGAGAATCCTGATGGCAAGCCGGTGATAGAGGATATCCAGTCGTGCTTCGTCTATAATTCTGCTGCGAAGATTGGCAGTTTCGAGTGCTCCAATCCGATGTTCAACCGTACTTATCAGATAATCGACCGTGCCATTCGAAGCAACTGGCAGGCAGTATGGACCGACTGTCCTCATCGTGAGAAACTCGGTTGGCTGGAGCAGGATTGGCTTAATGGCGAGGGATTGGTATACAATTACGACTGTCGCTCGATGATAGAGCAGACGATGCAGAATATCGCTGATGCCCAGCATGCCAACGGTGCTGTTCCTACTACCGCTCCTGAATATATCTACTTCAAGGGCAAGTGGCTCGACTCGTTTGCTGAATCTCCTGAGTGGGGCGGTGCCCTGGTAGCGCTTCCGTTCCTTTATCAGCAGCATTACGGTGACGACCGGATGGTGAAGAAATATGCACCGCAGATGTTCCGCTATGTGGATTATCTCCAGAGTAAGGACAGTTGCCGTATACTGAAACAGGGTTTGGGTGACTGGTATGATTACGGAAAGGGTCGTTCGGGTTTCTCTCAGAATACCCCGATGCCGCTGGTATCTACAGCCCATTATTATCAGTGGGTGAAACTGACACAGAAGGCTGCGGCAATGAGCGGAAAGACAGCCGAAGCCAACCGATATGCCATTCTGGCTTCTGAAATCCTGCAGGCTTTCCAGAAGGAATTCCTGCATATTAAGAAGGTTGCATCTTCTGAGAAATCTTCTTCGGATGCTTTAGAAAAGGTATATTACGGTTCGGGAAGTCAGGCTTCCAATGCCATTCCTTTGGCGCTGGGCATGGTTCCATCCCAGTATCGCAAGCAGGTTCTCCAGCATCTGGTAGATGATATTCATGCGCATCACGACCGGCTGACAACCGGTGATGTGGGCAACCGCTACCTCTTCCAGGCATTGCTCGAAAACGGATATGCCGACCTCTGGTACAAGATGCTGGCGCATGATGATGTGCCGGGCTACGGTTTCCAGATTAAGAAGGGAATGACCACACTCACCGAACAGTGGAATCCGGAGATGGGAGCTTCGATGAACCATTTCATGATGGCGCATATCAATAACCATTTCCTGCCGGATATTGTGGGCATCCGCATAGAGCAGGGCAGACTCATCATCGCTCCTCAGCCGATGGGCGACCTGACCTGGGCTAAGGGAAGCACCCAACTCAGCAATGGAAAGCAGATTGCCGTGGCTTGGAAGAAATTGGCTGATGATAAAATAGAGGTAACGGTAGATACCGATAATGATGTAGAATACGAAATCAAGATAGATAATGATGAAACAGAACATAATGATGGCACTTATCGCGGCAAGCATGTCTTTGTCGGCAAGTGCGCAAAATAACGGAAACCAGCCGGAAGCTGTTGCTCAGAACACTTATCAGGGGCATTTCACCCGCAGTCTTCACGATGTGATGCAGGACGTATCGCAGCGCTGGGGCGTCCGCTTTAAATATAATGTGGATACCGTCGGTAGGCAGTTGCCTTATGCCGACTTCCGCATCAAATCCTATTCGCTGGAGGAAACCCTGACGAATATCTGCAAGTATTTCGACTTCAACTGGTGGAAGCAGAATGGTAATGTATATAAGATCAAGCCTTATGAATATCCCCGTCGCCATACCGAAGAGGGTGAGCAGATGCTTGCTTATCTCAAGACACTCTACCAGAACCGGGAACAGTTTGAAGCACGCAAGGATTCTGTACGCAAGGAGGTGCGCCACATCCTGGGTATCGACCGTTATATGGATTCCCTGGTTCATAAGAAACCGATTTTGGGAAAGGTACGCAGGTATGATGGTTATACGGTTCAGAATATCTGCATCGAGACCTTGCCTGGCGAGCATGTCTTCGGTTCCATCTATACACCCGCCAAGAAGGGCAAGCATCCTTTGATTATCTGTCCCGACGGTCATTTCGGAGGTGGCAGATACCGTGCCGATGAGCAGCAGCGCCTCGGAACCTTGGCAAGAATGGGTGCTATCTGTGTAGATTTCGACCTGTATGGCTGGGGACAGAGTGAGGCTGAATATGGCAAGAATTCGCATCAGACCGACCGTGCCCATGTGATTCAGGCTCTAAATGCCGAGGTATTGCTCGATTATATGTGGAACCATCGCAAGGATGTGGATAAGACGCGCATCGGAGCGAATGGCGGCAGTGGCGGCGGTACGCATACAGTCCTGCTGACGGTACTCGACGACCGTATCACGGCAGCAGCCCCAACGGTGAATCTTGCTTCTCATTTTGATGGCGGTTGTCCTTGCGAGAGTGGCAAACCTATCCAGTTGGCGGGGCATGGTACGTGTAATGCCGAGTTGATGGCTTTCTTTGCACCTAAGCCATTGTTGGTAGTGAGCGATGGTGGCGATTGGACAGCCTCTGTTCCAACCCTCGAATATCCGTATCTGCAGTATATATATAATATGTATAGTGCCAAGGAGCAGGTAACCAATGTGCATCTGCCTAAGGAACGTCATGATTATGGCATCAACAAGCGCCAGGCAAACTACGATTTCTTCATCCGTGTCTTCGGTTTGGACCGCAGTAAGTTGGATGAAAGCAAAGTGAAGGTTGAAAAACCGGAAGTTTTGCAATCGGTCATCAGATAATAAGATAGAAGATAATAAATCAGACCTCACGCCGTTTTGTAAATGACGTGAGGTCTTTTTCGTCTTTTCTGACGACAAAGGCGGCTTTTTTGCGTCTATATATATAAATGTTTAATCGATTAAAACAAAAACAAATGAAAATCTTAAGAACCATCACACTTTGCTGCCTGGCTTGTCTCTCTTTGCAAGCAACAGCACAATCATATAAGCTCTGGTACGACAAACCAGCGCTGGTCTGGACCGATGCCTTGCCTTTGGGTAATGGCCGTTTGGGTGCCATGGTATATGGCATTCCTGCCACCGAACGTCTGCAGCTGAACGAGGAAACCATCTGGGCAGGACAGCCTAACAAGAATGCCAATCCTCATGCCAAGGCAGCTCTTCCAGTCGTGCAGAACCTCATCTGGCAGGGCGAATACCGTAAGGCACAGGATATGTGTACCGAGAAAATCATGTCGAATATCAACTTCGGAATGCCTTACCAGACCTTTGGTGATGTCTATATCTCGGCTCCCGGGATGGATGGCTATTCTCAGTATTATCGTGAACTGAGTCTGGATTCAGCCCGCTGTCTCACCCGTTGGACAGCCCACGGTGTCACCTATCAGCGCGAGGTCATCACCTCTTTTTCCGATAACGTAGTGATGGTAAGATTTACCGCCAACAAGCCTCATAGTATTACTTTCAATGCCAACTTCACTTCTCCTCATGATGATGTCATCGTCCGTACCGATGGCGAGGAAGCTACCCTCGAAGGAGTGGCTGCCAAGCACGAAGGTCTGAAGGGAAAGGTGAGATTCATGGGCAGAATGGCGGCTCAGATCAAAGGCGGCGAGGCTGCGAAGACCTGTCGCGACGGTGTGGTCAGCGTGAAGAATGCCGATGAAGCCGTACTCTATATCTCCATCGCCACCAACTTCGTTAACTACAAGGATATTACCGGCAACGAGGTGGAACGCAGCAAGCAGGCGCTTCATACTGCCATGGCGAAGGATGCCAGGGAGCAGATGGCGCAGCATGTGGCTAAATTCCAGAGCATGATGCATCGCAACTCGCTCTGGTTGGGCGCAGACAAGTATCAGAATCTGCCTACCGATGAGCGCCTCATCCGTTTTGCCAAGCAGGACGACAACTATCTCGTAGCCACCTATTATGCTTTCGGCAGATACCTTCTGATATGCAGTTCGCAGCCAGGCACACAGCCAGCTAACCTGCAGGGCATCTGGAACGATAAGATGTTCCCGTCATGGGACAGCAAATATACCACCAACATCAACATGGAGATGAACTACTGGCCATCAGAGATGACCAACCTCTCCGAACTCAATGAACCGCTCTTCCGGTTGATTCGTGAGGTAAGCGAAACCGGAAAGGAATCAGCTCAGACCATGTATGGAAAGAACGGTTGGGTATTGCATCACAATACCGATATCTGGCGAGTGACCGGCGGTATTGACAAGGCAGCATCAGGCATGTGGATGACCGGTGGTGCCTGGGTATCATCCCATCTCTGGCAACATTATCTCTATAGTGGTGACAAGGAATTTCTGCGCAAGGCTTATCCTATAATGAAGGGGGCAGCCACTTTCCTCGATGAGATGCTGATACCGGAGCCTGAGCATGGATGGCTCGTGATTTCGCCAGCTGTGAGTCCTGAAAATACTCATCCTTCCAAGGATGGAAAGATAGCGATGAGCTATGGCACTACGATGGATAATGAATTGCTCCACGAACTCTTCTCTACCGTTATCAGAGCGAGCGAAATCCTGGGCGAAGATGCCGGATATGCTGCTCATCTGAAGGAAGTTTTGGGAAAGATGGCACCGATGCAGATTGGCAAGTGGGGACAGTTGCAGGAATGGATCAAGGACTGGGATGATCCTCAGGATAATCATCGCCATGTGAGTCATCTCTATGCGCTCTATCCAGGTAATCAGATTACACCGGAGAAGACCCCGGAACTCTTCGATGCTGCTCGTACTTCGCTCATACATCGTGGCGACCCGAGTACAGGTTGGTCGATGGGATGGAAGGTTTGTCTCTGGGCTCGTCTTCTGGATGGTAATCACGCCTATAAACTGATTCACAACCAGTTGACCCTGACCGATGACCACTTCCTCGCCTATGGATTGAACAAGAAAAAGGGTGGAACCTATCGCAATCTCTTCGATGCGCATCCACCATTCCAGATAGATGGCAACTTCGGCTGTACTGCCGGTATCGCCGAGATGCTGATGCAGAGCCATGACGGATGTGTCAATATTCTGCCGGCTCTTCCTGATGCCTGGAAGGCAGAAGGAAAGATACAGGGGCTCCGCACGAGAGGTGGTTTCCTCATCGAGGAACTGGCATGGAAGAATGGCAGAATCACGTCGCTCAAGATCCGTTCTACCCTCGGTGGCAACCTTCGTCTCCGTCTGCCGGCAGGCAACCGGTTAAAGGGCATCAAGGGTATGAAATCAGCCAAGGGCAAGAATCCGAATCCGCTCTTTTCAGCCTTCGAACAGCCACAGATGCAAAACCATTCAGAAGTGAAACTCAACAAGGTGGTGTTGCCAAAGGCAAATACCTATGACATCACTACACGAAAGGGAGAGACCATCCGATTGATTTAAAAATATGGGTATAAACTCCTTAACATCAAAACTCCTTTAGAAAATGAAAAAAATAATGATAACATTGGCGTTGGCTTGCGGAATCTTTACCGCAGCCTCTGCCGCAAAAAGCGAAAAGCCTTGGGCTAATGGTAAATTACAGGTTTCTGCCAACCAGCGATTCCTCCAGTTTGAAAACGGACAGCCGTTCTTCTTGTTGGGTGATACCGGTTGGCTTCTTCCGGAACGTCTGGATAGAGCCGAGGCACAGTATTATCTTCAGAAATGCCGTGTAGCGGGATTCAATACCGTTCTCATCCAGGTGATGGACGGCACACCTTCTTTTAATATCTACGGACAGCAGTCGCTCCCTGCCGGTTGGGATTTGTCGAAGGCAGACCCAGCAGGTGTTTACAGCTATTGGGATCATCTCGACTACATCATCAAACTTGCCGAACAGAACGGCATCTACATCGGCATGGTAACTATCTGGGGTTCTCAGGTAAAGGCAGAGAATATCAATGCACAGCAGGCTAAGGCATACGGAAAGTTCCTTGCCAACCGCTATAAGAATTCGCCTAATATCATCTGGGTGATGGGCGGCGATATCCAGGGCGATATCCACCCAGAGGTGTGGGAGTCGCTCGCTACCAGCATCAAGAGTATTGACCACAACCATCTCATGACCTATCATCCTCGTGGCAGATATACTTCTGCCAAATGGTGGAGCAAGGCGAAATGGCTCGATTTCCATACCTTCCAGAGCGGTCATCGCAAGTATGGTCAGCGTATGGGCAACAAGGATTATCCTATCCCAGACAATACCGAGGAGGACAACTGGATGTATGTGGATTCTACCTGGGCATATAAGCCAATCAAGCCTGTGCTTGATGCCGAACCGAGCTACGAGGATATTCCGAAGGGACTGCACGATCCTAACGAGGAGCGCTGGCAGGATTATGATGTTCGCCGTTATGCCTATTGGAGTGTCTTTGCCGGTTCCTGCGGTCATACCTATGGTCATAATGCCATCATGCAGATGTTGAAGCCAGGCTATCCTACCAGTTATGGAAGTGATGGAGCCGAGAAGCCTTGGTATGTGGCGCTCAACGACCCGGGATTCAACCAGATGAAGCATCTCAAGAATCTGATGCTCTCGCTGCCATACTTTGAGCGTGTGCCTGACCAGAGCATCATCGCCGGTGAGAATGGTGAAAGATATAACCGTCTGCTGGCTACCCGAGGCAACGATTATCTGATGGTTTACAATTACAACTGTGTTCCGATGAAACTCGACCTCCGCAAGGTTTCGGGTAGCAGAAAGAACGTATGGTGGATGGATGCTGCCAACGGACAACTGGAATATATCGGAGCGTTTGACAACAAGGTCATCACCTTCGCTCCTCAGAAGGCTACCCGCGGTATCAGCGATGGTGTTTTCATCGCCATTGATGCCAGCAAGGACTATCTGAAGAAAGACCAGAAGATGATAGAAGACCAGAGTCTGGCTGGTAAAAAAAGAGATTTGAATGAATAAATAAAGTGAAGAGTGAAGAATTCAAATGAAGAATAATATATTGATGAGTGTGTTGCTGACGGCATCGCTTTCGGCAACACTTCCGCTTTCCGCAGCCAGTCATGTTGACGTGGTGAAGATGCGGACAGAGAACCGGGTGAATCCTTTGGGAATCGGAACATCAACCCCTCGCTTCTCCTGGCAGATTACTTCAGACAGGAAGGGCGTGGTGCAGACGAGTTATCAGATTCTGGTGGCTTCTTCCAAAGAAAAACTGGATAGAAACGAGGCGGATTTATGGGATAGTGGTGAACGCAACAGCGATGAACAGCTGTGGATTCCTTATCAGGGCAAGGCACTGCTGAGTGGCGCTCAAGCTTACTGGAAGGTGCGTATCACTACCAATAAAGGAAAATCGGAATGGACCGAACCGCAGCTCTTTACCATCGGACTGCTCGGTGAAACCAAATGGAGCGGTACCTGGATTGGATTGGAAGACCTGCAGCCCGGAGAACAGAAAGGCATGCATACCCGACTGGCAGCACGCTATATCCGCAAGGACTTTGCGACAAAAGGCAAGGTGAAGCGGGCGGTGGCTTATGTTGCCGGACTCGGTGTATACGAGTTTTATGTCAACGGACAGCGTATGGGCGGCAGTCAGGCATTGCAGCCGGCACCAACCGATTATCGCAAGACCATTTACTACAATACGTTCGATGTCACTTCGCTCCTGACTGAGAAGAATGCCATCGCCATCAAACTGGGCAACGGCAGAATGTTTCCGATGCGACTGGAGAAGGCTTACAAGACGCCTTTCTTCGGTTATCCGAAATGCCGCATCAACGTGAAGGTGGAGTATGAAAACGGAAAGACTGAAACCTGGGCAACCAATAACACATGGAAGTTGAGCTTCGATGGTCCTATCCGCAGCAACAACGAGTATGATGGCGAGGAGTATGATGCCCGCAGGGAACAGGCGCTGAAGGGCTGGACCCAGGCTGGTTTCGACGACAGCCAGTGGCAGAAAGCCGAGCGCTGTGCCATTCCTGACGGTACGCTGATGTCGCAGCCGATGACGGGAATGGTTGAGAAGGAATTCGGTCATCCGGTAAGTCTGAAGCATCGCCACGATACCCTTATCGTTGATTTCGGACAGAACATGGCGGGCTGGATTGGTTTCCAGGTCCGTGGCAGGCAGGGTGATACCATCCGTGTGAAATATGCAGAGAAACTGCAGGCTGACGGCAGTCTGTATCTCGACAACTTCCGCAATGCCCTCTCTGAGGATATTTATGTCTGTAATGGCAAGGAAAACGGAAAGTCTTGGCGTCCTGTCTTCTCTTATCACGGTTTCCGCTACGCTGCCATTACCGGTATGAAGAATGCCCGCAAGGAGGATTTCACCGCTTATACCGTGAGCGACGAGATGGCTACCATCGGACATATCGAGACTTCTGATACGATATTAAATAAGGTGTTGAAGAATGCATGGTGGGGCATCTACGGCAATTACAAGGGTATGCCGGTAGACTGTCCGCAGCGCAACGAGCGCCAGCCTTGGTTGGGCGACCGTACGGTGGGTTCGTTGGGTGAAAGTTTCGTTTTCGACAATGAGCGACTCTACAGCAAGTGGATGCATGATATCTGCGATGCCCAACGTTCGGATGGCAATATTCCGGATGTGGCTCCTGCCTTCTGGAATTACTATACCGATGATGTTACCTGGCCGGCAGCCTTGCCTTTCACCTGTGATATGCTCTATCATCAGTTTGGCAACAAGCAGCCTATCATCGATTCTTATCCATCCATCAGGAAATGGATCAACCATATCCTGGCAGAATATACGGATAAGAACGGCATCATCACCAAGGATAAATACGGCGACTGGTGCGTACCACCAGAGAAGCTGGAACTGATTCACAGTCAGGATCCGAAGCGAAAGACCGATGGCAAGCTGATAGCCACCGCTTATATGATCCGCTGTCTGCAGCTGGCTGAGCAGTTTGCCAACCTGCAGGACCTGAAGGTAGAAGCGAAAGCTTGGGCAGACCGCAGAAGCGGGATGATAGAAGCCTTCAACAGGCAGTTCCTCACCAACAAGGCAGGAACATCCCGCCGTCCGGGGCATGTGCTTTATCCAGACAGCATCTATTATGGCAACAATACCTCTACCGCCAATCTCCTGGCGCTCTCCTTCGGCATTGCTCCCCAGGAGTTGCGCAGCGAACTCATCAGGCAGGTAGTAAAGGGCATCTGCATCGATGCCAAGGAACATGTCAACTGCGGTGTCATCGGCATCTCCTGGCTCCTTCGCGGTTTGAGCGACAACGGTTTCCCTGATGTGGCTTATCTCCTGGCTACCCAGCGCACTTATCCGTCGTGGGGTTATATGGCAGAGAACGGAGCTACTACCATCTGGGAACTCTGGAATGGCGACAAGGCTGATCCGAAGATGAATTCGGGCAATCATGTAATGCTTCTGGGCGACTTGCTTACCTGGTGCTATCAGTATCTGGGAGGCATCCAACAGCAGGGAGTCAACGTGCAGCAGGTGGCTGAGGCTGATGCCAGCGTGGCTTACAAGCACATCGTGCTGAAGCCAGCCTTCAGTATTCAGAACTGCGAATCGGTAAAAGCTGATTACGAGACTCCATACGGAGTAGTGAAGAGCCAGTGGAAGAAGACCTTGCAGCATGTGGACTGGGATATCACCGTGCCTTGCAACACCACAGCCGATGTCTATCTGCCTGATGGCAAGGTTGAGACGGTGGGTAGTGGCGATTATCATTATTCGGTAGAAATCCCTACCCGCGATGCTGCCATCCTGAAGGATGAATTCCTTTATGATTACAGTGGATTCCCATCGGCCCATGCCTCTACCATCATCCAGTTGAAGAACGGTGATCTGGTGGCTGCCTACTTCGGCGGTACCTTCGAGCGCAATCCGGATGTCTGCATCTGGGTAAGTCGAAAGCCGAAGGGTGCCAAAACTTGGGAGAAACCTATCCTGGCTGCCGATGGTGTTTATCGCCTGGGTACTCCTGAGGCTAAGAAGGCGGGTCTTTCGGGCATCGATGAGAAGACGACTCCGGCTGATAAGGGTCCTATCAAGGATGGATTGCGCCGTTTCGGTGTGCCAGCCGGCTACAAATATGATTTCCGCTCTAAGTCAGCCAATATCAAGTTGCCTGCCAATCTGAAGCGCAAGTCTTGCTGGAACCCTGTGCTCTATACCATGCCGGATGGCGAGATATGGCTGTTCTATAAGGTGGGTTCTACGGTTGGCGACTGGACGGGTTGTCTTGTGAAATCGAAGGATGGCGGTAAAACCTGGAGTGATCCGGAGGCTTTGCCAGACGGTTTCCTCGGTCCTATCAAGAACAAGCCGGAAATGGTGAACGGCAGACTCATCTGCGGTTCCAGTACCGAGAACAAGGGTTGGCGATTCCATGTGGAGATTCTCGACTTGAAGACCAAAAAGTGGAAGTATGTGGGTCCGGTAGATGCCGAACTGAAGCCTCGTACCGATGATGTGGATTCGGCTACGGTGGATATGCAGCATCCTATCTACAAGGAGGGTGAGAAGGCGAGATATATCTACAGCATCCAGCCATCTATCCTGAAGTTGAAGGATGGCAGATTGCAGGTTCTGATGCGTACCCATAATGCCAAGCTTGCTACCAGTTTCAGCAGCGACGGTGGTGATACCTGGACTCCGGTTACCCTGCTCGACATCGAGAACAACCAGAGCGGTACGGATGCTGTCACCCTGAAGGATGGCAGACACGTGCTCATCTACAACAATTTTGAGACCTTGCCGGGAACCAAGAAGGGACCTCGCACACCATTGAGTCTTGCCATCAGCGATGACGGCACTCATTGGCGTCATCTCCTCACCCTGGAGGACAGTCCTATCAACCAGTATTCCTATCCAGGCATCATCGAGGGAAAGGATGGCAAATTGCATTGCATCTACACCTGGCGCCGCCAGAGAGTGGCGTATAAGGAAGTGGATTTGAAAAAGATAAAATAAGAAAATAGTAAATAAAAAGGATAGAATATGTACGATGAACGTATCATACTCTATCCTTTTATTGTTTTAAGACCCCCAAGCGAATGTTCCTTCATTGATTACAAAAATAAGTTATCTGCGTCTTTATTTATAAAACAAAGACTAAGACAATGATAAAAGTACAAAAGATTTTTGTGATGGCAGCCCTCGTGCTGATTCCATCTGTATCCTTTGCCCAAAAAGTGAATATCCTGACCGGGAAGAAGGCTTCTAATCGGGAACAGTATGCTGCTGAATACTTGCAGAAGAAGCTCAACCGCTTGGGATTTTCTGCTGTGGTGAACGGCAAGAAGGGCGAATATCGCATTTCGCTCTCGCAAGCCAAGGACACTGCCGGACTGAAGAAGGAAGGTTTCTCATGGACCCGCAAGGGAAAGAAGATTCTGTTGCAGGGAAATGATGGCTCGGGTGTCATCTACGGTTGTAACGAAATAGCAGAATACGTGGCTCAGCATGGCTCTCTCAATGTGCCGCTGATGCAGAAGGATGCGCCTGAAATGGTGCTCCGTGGTGCCTGTGTAGGCTTGCAGAAGACCGTTTATCTGCCGGGCCATCAGGTTTACGAATACCCTTATACCCCAGAGAATTTCCCTTGGTTCTATGACAAGGAACAGTGGATTCAGTATCTTGATATGCTCGTAGACAACAAGATGAATTCGCTCTATCTCTGGAATGGTCATCCTTTTGCTTCGCTCGTCAAACTGAAGGATTATCCTTTCGCTCTCGAGGTGGATGAGGCCACTTTCAAGAAGAACGAAGAGATGTTCTCGTTCCTGACCAGAGAGGCTGACCGACGTGGCATCTTTGTTATTCAGATGTTCTACAACATCATCCTCTCCAAGCCTTTTGCCGATCATTATGGCTTGAAGACGCAGGACCGTCACCGTCCTATCACTCCGCTCATCAGCGATTATACCCGCAAGTCGGTAGCTGCCTTCATCGAGAAATATCCGAATGTAGGCTTACTCGTCTGTCTCGGTGAGGCGATGAATACCTACGAGGATGATGTGGAATGGATGACCAAGACCATCATTCCGGGTGTCAAGGACGGTTTGAAGGCTTTGGGAAGAACCGATGAACCGCCAGTCCTGCTCCGTGCCCACGATACCGACTGCAAGATGGTGATGGAGGCAGCGCTGCCTCTCTACAAGAACCTCTATACGATGCATAAGTATAATGGAGAGTCGTTGACCACCTATCAGCCTCGCGGTCCTTGGACCAAGATTCATACCGATTTGGCAGCCCTGGGGTCTACCCATATCAGCAACGTGCATATCCTTGCCAATCTTGAACCATTCCGCTGGTCATCTCCTTCTTTCGTTCAGAAGGCGGTAACGGCGATGCACGATGTTCATCACGCCAATGCCCTGCATCTCTATCCGCAGGCTAGTTACTGGGATTGGCCTTATACGGCAGATAAATTGCCTGGCGGACAGCGGGAGAAGCAGTTGGACCGCGACTGGATGTGGTACAAGACATGGGGAAGATATGCTTGGAACTGCCGTCGCGATGTAGCTGCCGAGGGTAATTACTGGGATAAGGTACTTG
>OQVT01000578.1_pt1 | contig 20942 bp, 14 predicted proteins | sample 1691561 | NCBI WGS metagenome assembly OQVT01 (sample SAMN03418260, study PRJEB22391) | human gut metagenome | biome: human-gut; feature: organic feature; material: feces | host: Homo sapiens | place: Tanzania | collected 2013-01 | reverse complement strand
GGCGGCAGCAAGGCTATCGGCGGTCTGCGCCGTCGTGGACACAGCCATCATGAGCATCAGGGCCATGCAGAGCCCCAGTATCTTTGTCTTTGTCTTCATCATATATATATATTAATAAGGTGCAAAAGTAGCGGTTTTGCCACGACAGACCAAGATTTTTTGTATAATCTTTGTAAACGCGCCCGTTTTTTTATTTCGCCGCCAGACTGTCCACGCGTGGCGGGGACACGAGGCAAAGGTAGCGCAGCAGCCCTCTATCTTCATTTCCAACTGCGAATTACTGATTGCAGGCCGCGCCACAATCATATCAAACCACGCTTTCACCATTTCACGCCTCGAAGTTAGGTTGGGGATGGTTGCGATGCCGTTTGTCGTGAGCATAGACCAGATGTCCAGTAGTCAGATTTATGCCAGCGACACAAGTGGTCCATTGTGGATGGCACGCACCCTTGGCAACTCTGACGCCACATACGCAACGGGGGCAGCCCGGAACGGCCGCAAATCTTTTTGTATATCTATCACGCTGCCGCGACAAGAAGAAACCGCCGGCGCCACTTTTTTCTTGCCATTTAGACTGACTATGTCTATAATTATGCGTACCTTTGCACCCATATATATAATAAGGTATGGCAAAACGGAGTGAAATATTGCTGGAAAAGATACGCATGGGCAACGCGATGACCATGCACGAGAAGTTGAGGTTGATAGTCGACCTCAGCGTACCGTCCATTCTGGCACAAATCACCACCGTACTCATGTTCTTCATCGACGCCGCCATGGTGGGACACCTCGGTGCGGCAGCCTCTGCCAGCATCGGACTCATCGAGTCGACCACCTGGCTCATGGGCAGCGTGATGGGAGCGGTATCTACCGGTTTCTCCGTCCAGGTGGCCCACTTCATCGGAGCCAATGACTTCGTGAGGGCACGCCAGGTATTCCGCCACGCCCTGGTGTGTGGCGCCGTGGTCAGCATGATGATACTGCTGGTGGGCGTTACCATCCACGGAGCACTACCCTACTGGTTGGGAGGCGGAGAGGACATCGCCGGCGACTCGTCCGCCTACTTCCTCATTTTCTCGTTGGCCATGCCCTTTATCCTGCTGTTCCACCTCAACTCAGCCATGCTCAAGAGCACGGGCAATATGCACATCCCCAGTCTGCTAAGCATCACGATGTGCATACTGGATGTAGTGTTCAACTACTTCTTCATCTACATCCTCGAACTCGGCGTGCGCGGTGCCGCCATGGGTACCTTCTGCGCCTTTGCCATCATCTCGCTCACCATGATGTGGGTTGCCACGAGGCGCAACCGCATCCTCGCCCTGCGCCAGGACACCGCCCCCTTCACCTGGGTATGGCTCTATGTGCGCAACGCCTTGCGCGTGGGTCTTCCCATAGCCATCCAGTCGGCGCTGATGAGTGGTGCCCAGGTGGTAAGCACACTGATAGTGGCGCCATTGGGCAACGTGGCCATCGCCGCCAACTCGTTTGCCATCACTGCCGAGAGTCTCTGCTATATGCCGGGCTATGGTATCGGCGACGCAGCGTCGACACTGGTGGGCCAGGCCTATGGAGCGCGACGCGCAGACCTGTGCCGCAACTTCGCCTATATGACCGTGGCACTGGGCATGGGCGTGATGGCGGTGATGGGTGTGGTGATGTATGTCTTCGCCCCAGAGATGATAGGCATGCTGTCGCCCGTCGAAGAGATACGCCGCCTCGGCACCGAGGTGCTGCGCATCGAGGCTTTTGCCGAACCTTTCTTCGCCGCTTCTATCGTCACCTACAGCGTGTGTGTGGGTGCTGGCGACACCATCAAACCCGCTCTGCTCAACCTGATTTCGATGTGGTGTGTGCGTCTGACCCTTGCTGCCCTGCTCGCCCCCACCTATGGGTTGCGCGGCGTATGGGTTGCCATGGCGATAGAGCTCACTTTCCGTGGTACTATATTCCTCTTCCGCCTCTTCAAAGGCAGATGGATGAGGGGCCTCGCTACCGTCTGACAAGTCTATCGATAGCCATGTGCGCAAATATTGCGCAACTTTTTTTGACGAAAATCAAAAAAAATAAAGAAAACGCTATTATATTTCACAGATTTTTAGTAGATTTGCTCACAAATTGTAGTTATTCTGTCATGAAAGACAGTGCAACTGCAGTTGAAGACAGTTCGCCCGCACGCAGGGAGAACTCCAACCAACGTGAATATAAACTGATAATTAATAACTTAAACGAGTAATAATATGGACAAGACATTACGCAGCTCCTTATTGGATGGCTTACAGGGAGTAAAGCACGCGTACGTAAAGCCATGCGTGAAGACTCGCGGAATTGAGGCAGACAGCCTGCTTAACACTTCCGTAGAATCTACTGTTGACCCAGGAAATACTGACCACGAAGGTGGCGGCGCTCTTGCACCTAAGGACAACTTTAATTTATGGGAGGACTAACAATGATGAAGAAATTGATGTTTCTCGTTGCCATGGTTGCCGGCTTGTTCGCATCATGTACAGACAACACCGTAGTAGACAACAAGCAGGACGAAGGCGCCAAGAAGATGAAGCTGTCTATCAACGCCAGCGTTGCCGGCTCACGTGTAGGATTCACTCCCAATGGCGAGGGCCTGAAGGGCTCGTTCCAGGAGGGCGACTATATGATGGTATATTTCCGCACGGCTGATGGCAAATGGCTCAACAAGACCTGCGTGCTCAACTATGAGCCCGGTACTGCTGGCAAGTTCTCTGCCCAGATAGCCGAGATTCCCGAAGGAACTGGAAAGCTCCATATCCTCATCGGTACCACCAAGGGTGGCACTCCTTACATCGATGCCGCTGCTGGTAAGTGCGCGCTCATCAATGACTTGAGCAACCAGGAGGGTACTCTCGAAGACGCCGCCATGCGCAGCGTATTCCAGGCTGACCCCCTCACCGAAGGCAATCTTGACGTGAATACCGAGAAGAATACCGCTACTCTGAGCAATGTTACCTTCGCACCCAAGACCTCTGTACTCAAGCTGCAGCTCACCTTCCCCGAGGGCGCCGCTGTAGCCAAGGGCACCGCACTCACCGTACAGGCTGACGCTACATATAATAAGGTACAGATTTCTGGTGGCAATCCTGGCGGCAGCAGTACTCCTGCAGGCGCCAAGGGCAAAGCTACATTCACTGTAAAGGTAGGTGAAGTAAGCGGCAATGTCGCTACTGCCTATATGACCATCTGGCCCAACGTAAATGACAACGAGTTCAGCACCGTCAACATTTCTACCGAAATCGACGGCAAGAAGTATGCTGGCGAGTATCTGAAGGACCACGCAGGCAAGCTCGAGGCAGGCAAGCTCTACACCGTAGCTACCACCCTGGCCAAGCAGAAGACCGAAAAGACCATCTGGGTCAAGGACAATGAGGCCGACGTGGCTGACGCCGTAGACGGTACCGTTAACTCTGAGGCAGACTGGCTCACCTACGCCGCTGGCAAGGTACACGCCAAGGCCAACGAGACTGGCGCTCCACGTACTGGTGTCATCACCGTAGGCGATGTCAAGTTTACCATCACTCAGGTTGAACCCAAAGACTTCAAGGGTACATATACTTTCACTACCAAGGTATTTGCTGGTGCAGCCGCTTCTTATCACCCCAAAACTCAAGACCCCAAGTCTTGGGATGTTACCATCGGCGATCCCCGCAAGGCTGTCACTCTGACCGACGCTGACGGTAAGACCAAGCACACCAACAATGTAGGTATCAAGGGTCTCTACTTCGATGCCATCATGGACGCTTGTATCGAGATTGACTATGAGAACCAGAAGGCCAAGATGGGTGTATTCTACGATGCACGCCCCGAAGAGGCACAGAAGATAGCAGCAGAAGGCGCTGCCAAGGGTCTCTATGCACGCTTCGTACCTACACTGGTTACCCGTACAGCTGCAGCATGGGCCAAGCCATGGAAGTTTGACGAGGTTAACCTGGGAAATCCCAACTATGCATGGGCATGGTTCCCATTGCAGGCTGACCTGAAGACCTTCATGTACTACAACCGCGCTGGCAACAATGTAGAGTTCTCTATCCTGAGCCAGTATGCCAACACAACAATGAACCAGATTGCCGGTATCGACGTTGTAGCTACTGCTACTGCCGACGGTATTCCCTCTGGCTACGCCAACGTATACCAGGTGAATGCCAAGGGCAAGCCCGGTACAAGTTTCGTACGCAAATAAACTTATCGGATAAACCATAAACTGCAGGCACCTGCTTGGAAAGTAATCGCTTTACAAGCAGGTGTTTTTTCTAAGAATCGTGAGCGATGCTCCGCTGGCACCAGCCATCCTTTCCCTGCCGGCTACCATCGCCACCACAACCACACAAACAATAACCTTGGCGCCCATGACTACAGGTGCCTTATATAGATACAACATGAAAAAGAGTAACAATGCAACCACTATTACCCGTGACGCGTATGTGAAGCCTATGTGCAAAACCCGCGCCATTGAGACTGGCAGCGAGATTTGCAACGCCTCTGTTCCTGACGTGGAACCAGGCGGCGACATGGATCGCGTTAGTAGTTTTTTACCCAACGAAGAAGAGAAGGAGGGACTATGGAACTGAAGAAAATCTTTGGCGGCATAGCTCTCGCCGCCCTCGTAGCCGCATGTTCGTCTGACGACATCGCGCCCATGACTCCCGACACCCCGCAGACCGGCAAGTTGACCATCCGCACCTCTCTCCCCAGCACCCGTGTGGGTCTGAGTGAGCAGGGCGAAGCCACCAACCCCGGACTCAAGGTGCAGTGGAAAGCCGACGACAAGCTCGCCGTAAACTGCTACCAGCAGAACAGCGTGAGCACATTCACCGCAGGCACCATAAGCAGCGACGGCCACAACGCCGAGTTTACCGGCACACTGGCAAGCGTTCCCACCGAGAAGACTACCCTCTTCGCCGTCAACCAGATAGCCGCAGCGCCCATCGCTGACGCCACAGCCAAGCTCGACCTGACCACACAGACGGGAAAGATAGAAGACCTGGGCAACTATGACCTGCTGTCGGCCAAGGGAGAATACGTCCCCACCAACAATGGCAAGATAGACCTGAGCATGAAGCACAACGTGGGCTTCATCCGCGGCACCATCATCCTGCCCTTCACCCCCACCACCGAGACCTACGCCGTGAAGCTCAAAGCCGACGGCCTCGCCACAGGAGTATGGTTCTCGCTGAAGGACGGTAGCGAAAGCAACCAGTCGACCGGCGACATCAACATCAGCGCCGCCAAGGTTGACGGCAACAAGCTGACCTTCTATGCCGCCGTGCTGCCCCAGACGCTCAAGAACATGCGCGCCGACATCGTGGGCCCCAGCGCCGAAGCATACAATGACCTCTTCATCACCGACAACTTCCAGGTAGAGGCAGGCAAACTGTACACCGTGACCCGCAGCAACGAGAAGCTGGCCGATGTATCGCTCTGGACCGACAACAAGGCGTGGAGCAAGACCTACGACGTGGCCAAGTACAAGATTACCACCATCGAGCGCATACCTGCCGAGGGCAGCGACTGGCTCAGCGTGACCTCAGACGGTACCCAGGTCATCGTATCTGCCACCGCCAACACCACCGGCGCACCCCGCCAGGCCAAGCTCATCTTCGGCAACGGCAGCCAGAAGACCACCATCGACCTCACCCAGATAGAAGAGACCGACTTCGCAGGCGTATGGGATATGACAGCCTTCAAGACATTCTACACCAAGGGCTCTGTCTCTACCACCAACTATGACAGCAAGTGGAGCGCCGCAGGCACCACGCCAAGCGACAACCGCACCGACCTGAAGATAGTGGATGGCGTGAACTACAACAACAAGACCGAGCTGAACCTGGTCAACAAGACCGGCAAGACCGTCACCGCATACGAGAGTCTGAACCAGAAATCGCAGAAAGCCACCAACAACGTGAGCATCACCGGACTCTTCGAGAACCTGAAGACCGAAGCCCTCACCAAGGTCGACCACTCTGCCAAGCAGGCTACCATGGGCATCTTCATCGACACCCATACCTCGACCAAGGCACAGCGCCTCTACACCGGACAGTATGCCGGAGAGTACGCAGCCCTGATGCCCGAGCTGAGCACCAAGATCAACGGTGGCTGGTCGTTCCAGTATGCCACCATCGGCGGCGTGCAGTATACATGGTATGTAGGTACAGTGAGCGTAATGGGTCATACCACCACCGTGCGCTGGAACGCCAATACCAGCGGTATGCACAAGCTGAAGACCTCGGGCAGCACACCCTCGCTCTATATCTGCGGTCTGCAGGTGATGCGCTATTACAACAGCAGCATCTCTCACACCAGCATGATACGCCAGAAGCCCGGCGGCTACTCTGCCAGCAACTTCGCTGCCTACGCCGTGACCTATCAGGGCGACATCGTCATCAAGCGCACCGCCTCGGGCTACAAGGATGTAGAGATAGGCGGCGGAAACAATTAATCCAACCCATCCAGCACACGAAAGAAGTATGAAGAAGATATTATATTCACTGCTCGCAGCTGCCCTGATGGCAGGTTGCAGCAACGTAGAAGAACAGGTGACTCCCGGCACCGAGCCTGGCAACGACTTCGACGTCACCGCCTGCAAGATAGCCCCCACCCGCGTAGGTTATACCGAGGATGGCGGCGCCCTCACCGCCCAGTGGGAACAGACCGACCTCATCAGCATCTACGCCGATGCAGGTGTGAACCCCAACCGTGGTACCCTCAAATTTGTAAGCTATAAGGGAAGCGACAAGAGCAACGCCAACTTCAAGGGTCACTTCGACCGCGACGTAGCCACCACCACCCCCATCTACGCCTACGCCCAGTACCCCAATGTGTATAACCAGGCCGACGCCATCGTCAACGACCTGCACTTCCAGACCGGCAAGCTCACCGGCGAAGGTAGCGCCACTACCCACGACGTGCTCTTCGCCACCGGCACCTACGACCCCAACGCCACCGAGCCGCTGGCACTCACCTTCCAGCGCAAGATGGCAATCGTGAAGCTCGACATGACGCTGCCCGACGAGGTGACCACCAAGCCCACAAGCGTGAGCATCATGGGTGCGGGTGTATATAATAATGTGTCGCTCAACATCGCCGACGCTACGCTGAAGACCGGCGAAGAGGGCGCCATCACCATAGACACCGAAGGCCTCGCCCTCAACGGCCACAACCTTACCGTCTATGCAGCCCTCTACCCCAATGACATCAAGGCTCTGAAAGCCACTGTCAAGGTGGGCACCAAGGTATACATCGTCCACTTCGGCGACGTAGCCCTCACTGTCGGCGCCTTCAAGGCGGTAGCCTCTACCAGCGTCAATACCATCGACAGCGATGTGACCGGTAAGGTGACCGACCAGAACGGCAACGCCATCGAGGGAGTAGTGGTGAGCGATGGTTTCACCTGCGTGAAGACCGATGCACAGGGCAAGTATGCCTTCAACCGCAACGCCAACGCCAAGTTTGTCTACTACACCGTGCCCGCCGACTGCGAGGTACCCGTACACTCTGCCACCGACAACACCGCCAACTTCTACCTGCCTCTCGCCGAGGGCACCTACGAGTACGACTTCAAGCTCACCAAGCTCGCCGGCGGGAAGGAGACCAACCACATGATGATTGTCATCGGCGACCCACAGGTGACCAACAAGTTCAACCCCTACTACGAGAGCGCCGACGACAACATGATTAACAAGAGCGACGTGATGCGCTTCACCGACGAGACCATGGCCGACATCAAGAAGACCATCGCCTCGCTGCCCGCCAGCACACCCGTCTACGGCCTCACCATGGGCGACGACGTGCAGTACTACGGCGGTTTCAATGCCAACCTCGAAGCCGAAATCCGCGCCAAGCTCGGTTCGACCAAGATGCGCCTCTTCTCGGTTATCGGCAACCACGACCAGGACGGTAGCGCCCTCTACAAGAGCAAGTGGGAAGAGGCCTGGGGCCCCACCGACTACTCTTTCGACCGTGGCGACGTACACTATGTATGCTTCAACAACGTATACTTCTACTCTGGCGCCACTTACTACCAGCCCGGCGAGCTCACCAATGAGCAGATGGCTTGGCTCGAGAGCGACCTGAAGCTGGCCGACAAGAGCAAGATGGTGGTGCTGAGCTACCACATCCCCTTCACCTTCGGCAACCGTACCCTCAAGCCCAATCCCAATGACATGGGCAAGGGCCACTACGCCTCCAACCGTCTGGAGAAGATACTCCTGATGCTCGACAAGTTTAAGGGCTACCAGCTCTTCTGCGGACACACCCACTTTGCCATCAACAACGAGATAGAACTCAACGGCCGTCAGGTGCTCGAGCGCTGTCATGCCGCCGCCTGTGGCGACATCTGGCAGTCCAACCTCAACATCGACGGTGTGCCCAATGGCTATTACGTCTACAGCGTCAAGGGTAGCAAGATTGACGACTGTTATTATAAAGGTACGCGATGGGACAAGAGCCGCCAGATGACGCTCTTCCTCGCCGATACCGACTTCAATGGCGAGAGCTATGCCGCCGACTGGAACCTGCCGCGTGGCAAGGGCATCATCGTGGCCAATGTCTTCAACGCCGACTCTGGCTGGCGACTCTTCGCCATCGAGAATGGAGTGAAGACAGAGATGACCCGACTGCAGAAGACGCCCTGCCAGGACGCCTTTGCCGTGGGCTATCACCACAAGTATGTCAAGTCAAATCCCTACAACTTCTTCAGCAAGCGCAACGGTTACCTGAAGATGAACCACTGGTACTTCTACCAGCCCAAGGATCCCAAGGCGATTGTCACCATCGTGGCCAAAGACCGCTACGGCAACACCTACACCGAGACGAGCGACAAGGTGGTCACCGAGCCTTTCTACAACTATGCCCACTACTACGTGGACGAAGAGTAGACCGCCTCGCCCATAAAGCCGACACGCAGTAGCCGCATCCCAAGATGCCGTTACTGCGTGTTTGTTTTGTGCCCCCATGCGCCGCTCATCATCATCCATGCGCCTGGTGCTGCCTTTCAGATGACCGAAGCCATTGCGATGTGGCTCGGATGTCATGGAGACTGCGCTCACAGCCAATGCAATGGCACCCGGCACGGCTTGTGGCGGAGCGGAGGTGGCGGTGGCTGGCATGGAGACGAAAAAAGGCGACCCTCTGTGGAGCCGCCTTCTTCAAAAGTGCATTTCTACACTTTCATTCTCTCTCTCAAAATTCTCTTTTTGTTATCCAAAAGCAAAGGACAGTCATCGCGACTACGCCTGTGCACATGTCTAATTACCTAACTTAATACCTATGACAATCACTTATGTCTAAATGCAAATGCAAATGTTATCCTTATCTTTATTACCTTGAACAGAAATACCCTTATTTCTTATTTCTGATGCAAAGTTAAGCGTTTTCTGACATTTAGAAAGCAATTCTACGGAAAAAGTTTACAAAATGATTGCATTTTTGATATATATCAACACACCCAAGATTGGCTCTATTGCTCCAGAGGCTGTAGATAAGCGTGCCGAAGCGACCGATACGGGTTAGCAAAGCCCGGTGCCCACCCGCCAATATCCATGGCAGACAGCCGTTTGCCGCCTTGGCTGGACGAGTCCACCACTCGCCCACTCCGCCATCCGCCTTCGCTCGGCCCGCCAGCCCTGCGGCAAGACTGGAGATGAGAGTCAGCAGCTCGTATCGTAAGGCACGAGACCACGTAACATAAGAAACGAAGGCTCGTATCATACGATACGTACGCTCGTGCCTTACGACACGAGCCGGCAATGACGGTCGGCAGGGACGCAAAGGCTCTGGAAAAGAGGGGAAAGATGGTCAGTAGACGCGCCCGTGCGGGTCGGCAGAGTTGTGGTAATGGCGCCGTTACCCAGGGAGCGATGCAGCAGAATTGGGGCATAAAACGCCGAAAAGACAAGGATAATGAAGAAAAATCGAAAAAAGATGAAGAAATATTTGGAGATATGGAATAATTATGGTATATTGCGTCACTTTTAACATGGGAAAGCATACAAACTGACCATCAACCAACTAACAAGTTTAATACAAATGATGAGACAACTTAAGATATCCAACAGCATCACCAATCGTGATCAGACTTTAGGCTCCTACCTCACCTGGATAGCCAAATTCCCCCTTCTCAATATAGAAGAGGAAATAGAACTCGCCCAGAAAATCAAACACGGTGGAACGGAGGGCGAGAAAGCCAGAGAGAAGTTGGTCACCTCCAACCTGCGCTTCGTGGTATCGGTCGCCAAACAATACCAGCACCAGGGATTGGCGCTCAGCGACCTCATCAACGAGGGCAACATAGGTCTGATGAAGGCTGCCGACAAGTTTGACGAGACTCGTGGCTTCAAGTTCATCTCCTATGCTGTGTGGTGGATACGCCAGAGCGTGCTGCAAGCCATCGCGGAGCAGGGCCGCATGGTGCGTCTGCCGCTCAATGTGGAGGGCGTGCTGCACACCATAGCCAACGCCACCAACGACTTCATGCAGAAACACCAGCGGCTGCCCTCGGTCGACGAACTGGCAGCCATCACCAATGTAGACCCTGAAAAAATCGGTCAGGTGCTGAAGAGCCACGGCCCTCATACCAGCATCGACGCGCCCCTGCAGTCTGGCGAAGACACGACGATAGCCGACACGATACAGGCCGACAGCAAATGGAGTCCCGACAAGGAGGCCGACTCAAAGAGTCTCACCGACGAGCTCTGCCAGGTCATGCAGAAGGTGCTCAAGGAGCGCGAGATGACCATCGTGAGATACTGCTTCGGCATAGGCTGCCCCGAGAAGGGACTGGAAGAGATAGGCGACCTGTTCAATCTCACCCGCGAGCGCGTGCGCCAGATACGCGAGCGCTGCATCCTCAAGCTCAAAGGCAGCGACCAGGCCCACATTCTCGCCAAGTACTTGGGATAGGCGCCCACCTTATTATATATATAGCGCAGGGACAGACTCCTTGCCAGCAATGCAGCCAGGGCACTACCCACAGAGGGTGGTGCCCTGCCGCTTGCTGCCCCTGGCAAGGCTGTGGATGGCAAGGACTACAGCGACGATAGGGGAAAAAAATATCCGCAATACCAGTCGGTCGGTATTGCGGATAATTGTAGTATGCTGTGTATTTGCTTTCTGTACAGTCGTCTGCTCGGCTTATGGTCGGGTTGTTCCGGGACGATGGAACGAAACCAGCGTGAGGTCGAACACCAGCGTAGAGTAACCCGGAATAGATGTGGTGGCACCACTGGGGGCGTAGGTCGACTCGCCGTAACCCAAAGCGTAGGGGATGGTGACACGCCAGCGGTCGCCGGGGTGCATATTGAGCAGCGCTGTGGTGAAACCGTCGATGAAGGTCGACGCGGTGTAGGTCGTGGAGTTCATCGTGGTGAGGTCGTAGTCTCCCGTCCATGTCTGGTCGAACACATATCCTGCGGGGTACGATGTCGTGGGGATAAAGTAACCACGGTAGTGTATCGTCACGGAATCGGTGTACATAGGATTCTCGGTGCTGGTTCCCTCGTGGAGCACCTCGGCTACGATGTAATTGTCGGGGCTTGTGGCCACATTCTCGGGCAAGTCCCAACTGCGTATTACCTTGTACCTGGCGGGATTGCTCTTGGCTGTCTGGTAGAGATTGTTGAAGTAAGTCTCATTGCGATTCTGCCAATCCTCAAACTCGCTGGGCTCGCCGGGGGTCTCGGAGCACGATGCCATCACGAGAGGCAATGCCATCAATAAGAATTTTACGATATTCTTTATCATCTATTATACTATGTATATCCTCCCTGCCGTCGGTGGACAACAGGGAGGATGTGAAAAAATCAATTGAGCTTCTTGAGCAGACTGGTGATGCTCACGCGGTCTTCGATGATGGCGCGGAGCTGGTCTACAGGCACACGCTCCTGCTTCATCGTGTCGCGATAGCGCAGGGTAACGGTGTTGTCGGTAAGGGTATCGCCATCGACGGTGACACAGAAGGGAGTACCGATGGCATCCTGGCGACGGTAACGCTTGCCGATAGAGTCCTTGGCCTCGATATGTGTGTTGAAGTGGAACTTCAGGTCGTTGACAATCTCCTGTGCCTTCTCGGGCAGTCCGTCCTTGTTGACCAGGGGCAGCACGGCACACTTGACGGGAGCCAGTGGCTCGGGCAACTTGAGCACTACGCGGCTGCCGTTCTCGAGCTGTTCCTCGGTGTAGGCATGACACATCACGCTGAGGAACATACGGTCTACGCCGATAGAGGTCTCTACGTCGTAAGGTACATAGCTCTCATTGGTCTCGGGGTCAAAATACTTGATCTGACGACCGCTGTACTTCTCATGCTGAGAGAGGTCGAAGTTAGTACGTGAGTGAATACCCTCAACCTCCTTGAAGCCGAATGGCATGCGGAACTCGATGTCTGTGGCGGCATTGGCGTAGTGAGCCAACTTCTCGTGGTCGTGGAAACGATAGTTCTCGGCGCCCATGCCAAGAGCCTCGTGCCACTTGAGGCGATACTGCTTCCAGTACTCGAACCACTTCATCTCCGTGCCGGGCTGGCAGAAGAACTGCATCTCCATCTGCTCAAACTCACGCATACGGAATACGAACTGGCGAGCCACTATCTCGTTGCGGAAAGCCTTTCCTATCTGTGCGATACCGAAGGGCAGCTTCATGCGGCCGGTCTTCTGCACGTTGAGGTAGTTGACAAAGATACCCTGGGCGGTCTCGGGACGCAGGTAAATCTTGTTGGTAGTGTCGGAGACAGAACCCACCTCGGTAGAGAACATCAGGTTGAACTGGCGCACATCTGTCCAGTTCTTGGTGCCGCTGATAGGGTCTACGATGTTCTCGTCGAGGATTATCTGCTTCAGTTCCTCAAGGTTGGGACCCTGCATTGCCTCGGTGTAACGTGCATGAAGAGCGTCGCGCTTCTGCTGATGCTCGAGCACACGGGGATTGGTAGCGCGGAATTTCTGCTCATCAAAGGCGTCGCCGAACTTCTTGGCGGCCTTGGCAACCTCCTTGTCTATCTTCTCCTCGTACTTGGCTATCTGGTCTTCGATGAGCACGTCGGCACGATAACGCTTCTTGGAGTCGCGGTTATCGATAAGTGGGTCGTTGAACGCATCGACGTGGCCGGAAGCCTTCCACACGGTCGGGTGCATGAAGATGGCGGCGTCGATACCCACGATATTGCTGTGCATCAGCACCATCGACTTCCACCAATATTCCTTGATATTATTCTTAAGCTCAACGCCGTTCTGACCGTAGTCATACACGGCGGCGAGACCGTCGTAAATGTCTGAACTGGGAAAAACAAAGCCATACTCTTTGCAATGGCTGACTATTTTCTTGAAAACATCTTCTTGTGCCATAATTGATTTATCTTCGTTAAATGCTGACTGCAAAGGTACTACAAAAAATAGATACCCGCTAAGATATAGTCGTTTATTTTTCGGTTTTAATCAAAAATTAACTACTCATACAGACGCACCGGACCCAGCAGACCCATAGAGCGCAGAGGGTGATTGCGCTTGATTACATAGCGCTGTGCCACCTTGTTGTCCTTGAGGGTATGCATGTAATTGCCCATGAGGGTGGTCACCTTGACCTCGATGGTGTTAGCACCGGCATGGAGCATGCCTTCGACGTCGATGACGCGGTCGCCAAACCACTGCACCCCGGCTGGGCGTCCATTGACCTTGACTTCGGCTATCTCGCACACGCGTCCTAAGTTAAGGTATTTGGGCATGCGTCCGCTCTCCACATTGACGGTGGTGGTGTAGGTGATGTCGCCCATGAAGTGGGAGTACTCGGTGTTCTTCAGGTCCTGCAGGCTGTCGGGCATGGCCATCGTCTTGACCCATCCCTCGCGCGAGTGGTGCAGGCTGGCGGTCCAGTTGCCCAACTCGATGTACTGCTCGCCCTGCAGCGGCTTGCGCTTGTAGACGGGAGCCTTGGCCTTGACATCATTGAAGACCACGAAGAAGGCCTCAGCGGGACCCATATCGAGGTGCAGACGCTGGCCGTCGAGCTTGAGCGTGTAGCGCTTGCCGTCGGCGGGGTCGTAGAGCCATGCCGACTTGCCGCGGGTCATGCTCTCGGGGAAGACCACATCGGTCTGCTTGCTGTCCTTCAGGTTGACATTGGCAAAGAAGAAGAGGTCGGAACCATCGTCGGCCTTGTATCTGTTCTGGAGCACAAAGCGGTCGGGGTTGGTGATGGTGACGGCGTGGGAGAGCTGATACTTGTCCATCACGTTGCGATACCACTCGAGATACTTGCCGTCCTGGGGCTTCTCGAGCAGCACGAAGCGGTCGGCGTAGCCCTTGAGCTCGTCAACGATGGCACGCATCTTGGCGTCGCGCTCCTGATAGTCCTTCAGACCGAGTGAGCGCTGGGGATAGGTGCCGATGCAGAACACGCGGCCGCCACCACGGACAAACTCGAGCAGCTTGTCCATCACGCCCTGGGTAGTGCCCTTGACATCGGGCAGGAAGATAGCCGAATAGCTCTTGGGGCCATAGCAGAGATGGCCATCGCGCACATCACACTTCTCGATGATGCTCTCGCTGAGATAGTCGGCGCCGCCGCCATTCTTATGGATGGCTTCCCAGATGAGGGAAGTGTAGGTCACGTTGAGGTCGCGTGGGAACGGCTCGGTCTGCACGCCCATCTCGGTCCACAGGTCGGCTTTGGGGGGCAGTATGGCGATGTCGGTCTGCATGTCCACATTCTGCAGGATGCTGCTCACGCGGGCACGGTAGTTGTTCAGATACTTCCAGTAGGGGAACCATGTGTTCTTCTCGTTATAGTAGCTACCATACTGGACCCATCCGGGGAATGCCACATCGCGCGGGCTGTAGTTGAAGCCATGCCATACGGAGTGGGTGACACCCGAGAAGGCCGACATGTCGGTTCCTATCTTGATAAGTTCGAGCGGGGTGTTGAAGACGAGATACGTATTGGTCATCTCCTCACAGCTCACGAGGCGCTTGCCGGTAAGGTGGGCTGCCGAAGAGACATACTTGTCTATCATCGTATATCCGCGGCCACGGCGGTAGTCCTGGTCGCCCATCTCTTCACCCAGACGGTGGCGCAACCAGTTGGTAGTCCACGACTCGCCTTCTGGAATGTCGTAGGAGAGGGATGACTCGAGTGGGAAGAAGCCTCGTCCGTAAGCCTGGGCACGCGACTTGACGCCCTTTTCCTTGCACCATGAGGTGAAGGTATTGGTATATCGCTCCTGCAGCAACTCGGCCTTGGTCAGCTCGAAGTCGTAGCGCACGCGGTCGACCTGGTTCTTGAAGTCGGGGCCCTTCTTGGCACCGAAGATATAGCTCTCCACATCGCCCAGGCGTCCTACCTTGAACATGGTGAAGGGCAGCCAGGGCATCACATCATAACCGCGACGGCGCTTGAACTCCTCGCGGAAGTCGTCGGTCCAGTTGGTGCCCTCGAGTTCCATACTGTCGACGAAAAACGAACGCAACCAGCGCGAGAGGGGGCCCGTCTTGGTCTCAATGGTATTGTACATATTGTCGAGATAACGGCGTACGGCACCCGCATTCATGTGGTCGAGTATGCTGCCGGCTGCTCCGGGAGCGCCGTTGATGACCGATGCGAAGGAGTCGAAGCGCACCATGGCGTAGAGCTGATACTTGCCCTCGGCGGGGGTGTCTACTACGTAGTTGCCATTGGCAAACTCGGCGGTGACATCCTTGGCCTGGCGGAAGTCATTGATGGAGTCGGGCACGAGATAAGCTATCTCCAAGCGGGGCTCGCGGGCTGAGTTGGTGATAGACACTCCAGGGTCGAGGCGCTTGAAGAGGTCAAACTTGGAGAACTCATAATGACGGCCGGGAGTCAGAGGGATGGCAGCGGTAAGCAGCACCGATGCACGGTCTTTGTGGGGCAGAGTCTCGCTGCCGAAGGGCCATCCCGAACCGATGAGCAGGTCGCAGGTCATGCCGATGCGGCGTGCCTCGGTCAGCGTGGTATCGAGGGCCTCAAGCCAGGGCTGACTGAGCCAGGTGAGCTGCTTGTAGCCGTGCTGGTCGGCACCGTAGGGCAGCGAGATGGGATTAATCTCGACACCGCCGATGCCTGCATCGCGCAACAAGTGGAGTTCGCGCACAAGCTCCTTGCCTACGACGGCATCGCCGTTCCACCACCAGCGCACGAAGGGACGATAGCGGCTGTCCGGGTTCTGAAACTGGGCATACAACGCCTGCGCCGAGAGCTTGCTCGGCCTATTGTCGGCATGCACGGGCATCAGCGCCATGGCCGACAGGATCAGGGTAAAGATAACATTTTTCATAATTGGTAACAAAATTACCATGATTAGGCGGGGAAGGCTAACCATAATCGTTAAAACTCACTAAAATATCATTATTCATAGGCGAATAACAAAAAGAGAGAGCCCGAGCGAGAAGGCTGTGGCCTCCGTCACTCGGGCTCTGGTTATGGGGATGATTATGTGCTTACATATCCTCGGCGAAGAGCGGGTCTTCGGGCATAACCATTACTGGCTTCTGGTCGAACTCACGAAGGAGGTTCTCGGGCACATACTCCTTGTTGACAACGAGGCGGAACATGTAGTCGCGGAACCAGCGGTCGGTCATGATGAAGCATCCACCGAAGCCGTTGTCAGCGCCCCAGCTGTTTTCCACCTTCCACTTCACGGGCTTGCCGTCCTTGTCCAGGTCTACGGCGGTGAGGGTCATGGCGTGGGTAGAGCCGCTGTCGAAGGTTTCGATGCGCTGGGCCTTGTCCATGCCGAAGGTGATGCCGAAGAGCGAGCCGTAGTCAAAGTTCTCAGTGTCGAGATAGCCGCGCTTGCGGTCGAGCTGCTTGCCCACATCGTAGCTGGAGTACATCTTGCTGCCACCCTTGATACTGGCTATGGCAAGCTGGGCAATATCGTCCATAGGCAGGTTGAGATACTTCCAGTTGTGGCCGTCATAGGTGTGGCGATCATACTCCACCTCGTAGGTCTTGTGGTATTCGCGGCGAGGGTCGTTCATCACCATGATGAAGGAGCCGTTGAGCGAGTGGCCCACGGTCTCATCGTAGAAAGACTTGGGGGTATAGCGCTTGGCGGGAGTCAGGGTGCGTCCGTTCTTGTCGGTGAAGGCGTAGGTAAACTCCTGCACAGGTTCGCCGATGGTGAGAGCCAGGATGTGGTAGATGGTGCCCAGCATCTCGGTCTTGCGCTTGCGGATGTCCTGAGCCTTCTTGCCGGCAGCCACCATCGAGCGCAGCTCAAGACCATACTCACGCAGCTTGGAAGAGATAATCCTTGCCATGCGGCTGGTATTGTCAGACGAGTAGGTCTCGGGCATCACTGCCATAGGCACCAGTCCGTACTTCTCGGCGAGGTCGGCCACGCCACAGAAGGTACCACCATCGTTGATGGGGTGCTGGAAGAAGAAGCGCACACGCTGGTCGTCGATGGGTTTGCGGGCATTGTCGATGACGCCTTGGAGCATGAGGTTGGCCTTCTCCAGCTGGTCGTAGAAGAAGAGATAAGCCTGTGAATACTCTACACAGAGGCTGTCCTGATGCTGCTTGGCAAAGTTGGCGCGCAGCACATTGAAGCCAGAGAACATCCAGCAGCGGCCCGAACTGCGCTGGTTGTGAATCTTCTGCTTGGGAGTCTCGTTGCTGAAGTGGGTGTCTACAGGACGCTTGGCAGCATAATTCTTGGCCAGGTCGTCGATAGAGTTGGCGGCAATGGCATTGAAGAGCGCCTTGTCTTGAGCCGCTGTAGGCTGAGCCTTGCGGATGGCAGCAAGCATATCATTGCTGAGCCCGCCGTCATGCTTCTGCGCCGAAGCGGTAACCGCTCCCATCAGCGCCAGAGCAATAAGAAGTGTCTTTTGTTTCATCATCGTTTATAATAAATTAGTAATAACTGTCTATGATGCTACAAAGTTAGCACTTTCTGCTGAGCCGAAGGGGATAAAAATGATAAAATCTCTGATGATAATGCGAAAAAGCAGCCCCGTGGGGTTAATCTTTGGCCTCGGAATGCTCGACATCGCGGCGCGACTTCGACTTGGTGACGAGCCATACGCCCGAGAAAACGAGGATTACCGCCAGCGCCTGACTCAGCGTGAAGACGGCCAGACCCGTGAGCACCGACACGGTGACCGACACGATGGGTTGCACATAATTGTATACGCTCACCACGGTGGGGCGCAGCACCTGCTGGCCAGCCATCATCAACAGGTAGCTCACAAAGGTGCCGAAGAAGACCACAAAGCCTGCCTCTGCCCAGGTGGTAAGAGCCACTGCCGACCAGTCGTTGGCCATCAGGTGGGGCGAGGCTATGGGCAGGATGTAGAGCGACGCCCAGAGAAACATCCACTTGTTGACGGTGATGACGGAATAGCGGCGCACCAGCTTGCTGAACAGCGCCAGATAGAGGGCAAACGACAACTGGGCCATCATGCACAGCACGTCGCCTCGCAAGTCGCCCACCCGGGCGTTGGCTGCCGACGCGCTGCTCACTATCAGGATGACGGCGCCGCCACAGCCCATCGCTACCCCACCCGCCTTCATCGCCGACAGGGGCTCGCGCAGGATGAAGAACGACAGCACCATGGCGAAGATGGGCATCGATGTGGTGACGATGCTGGCATTGACGGGCGAGGTGATGCCCAGTCCGATGGTATACATGCACTGGTTGAACACGATGCCAAACAGTGCCGCCGCTGCCAGCAGCAGCACATCGCGGCGTGCCATGCGCTCACGGGGCGCAAAGAGCGACGCCGTCCAGAACAGCAGCGCGGCGCCTGCCACGCGGAGCGATACCAGACAGATGCCGTCGATGCCGTGGGCCATGGCATCCTTGCCCACCGGAGCCATAAGGCCCCAAAAGATTTCGGCGAAGAGCAGACTCAGATGGGCCTTGAGCGCACGATTGTCATTCATAATCTTATTAATAGTTAAATTTCGGGGGCAAAGGTAAACAAATAAGCCATAAATGGGTGCAAGGCAAGGCTTTTTTTCGTAAATTTGTGCGAAAACTTAACCTGTATCATCATGCAGAAATATGCCGATTACATCAAGGAGATAGAGATAGAGTCGCTGTGGAGCGGGCAGCGTCATGTCGTGTGGAAACTGGACCGCCGCGTCAATGTGCTGAGCGGTGTCAACGGCGTGGGCAAGAGCACCATCCTCAACAAGGTGGTCAAGGGTCTCTCCGCCGGCGGCGAGTTTCCCAGCCACATGCTCAAGGGCGTCCACCTCACCGTGAGCCCAGCCGACGCCAAGTGGATACGCTACGATATCATACGCTCGTTCGACAGGCCGTTGCTCAACGCCGACGTGCTCACCAAGGTTGACATCTCTCTGGTCACCGAGCTCGACTGGCAACTCTTCCAACTGCAGCGCCGCTACCTCGATTACCAGGTCAACATTGGCAACCGCATCATCAGCGTGCTCCAACAGGGCGGCTACGACGGTGCCGCCGAAGCCCAGCGTATCAGTGAGCCCAAGAAGAAGTTCCAGGACATGATAGACAGACTCTTCGCAGACACGGGCAAGAAGATTGTGCGCACAGAGAACGAGATTCGGTTCACGCAGATAGGCGAGACGCTGCTGCCCTACCAGCTGTCCAGCGGCGAGAAGCAGATACTCGCCATCCTGCTCACCGTGCTGGTCGAGGACAACAAGCCCTACGTGCTGTTCATGGACGAGCCCGAGGTGAGCCTGCACGTAGACTGGCAGCAGCAGCTCATAGACCTCATCCTCGAGCTCAACCCCAACGTACAGATTATCCTCACCACCCACAGTCCGGCTGTCATCATGAACGGATGGATGGACCGTGTGACCGAGGTATCCGATATTATTGTCAACAATGGGTAGACGACTCAAAGACAGCATCACCTCCGACTACCTGTCGGCTGCCAACAGGCTCAACTCCAGGCAGGCGCGTCACCGCATCGTGGCCTATGTCGAAAGCTACGACGACGTGTTCTTCTGGCGCACTGTCCTCTCGAGCTTCGAGACCGACCGCTACTACTTCCAGGTGATGCTCCCATCGCGCTCCCGCCAGCTCAACCGTGGCAAGAAGGCGGCGCTCATGCGGCTCATGACCGACCGCGTGGGTAGTGATATGATTGCCTGCGTCGATGCCGACTACGACTATCTTATCCAGAAGGCCACGCCCACCTCGCAGCAGATTATCGACAGCCCATACGTCTTCCACACCTACGCCTATGCCATCGAGAACCTGCAGTGCTACGCCCCGTCGCTCCACGATGTCTGCGTGGCTGTCACTCTCAACGATCACCACATTTTCGACTTCAACGGCTACCTGCGCAGCTTCTCCGAGATTATCTTTCCGCTCTTCGTGTGGAACGTATGGTTCTATCGCACGCCCCATTACGGCGAGTTCACGATGACCGACTTCCTCTCGGTCATCGAGATGGGCAACTTCTCCGCCGTCCATGCCCAGGACATGCTCGCCCGCCTGTCTCACAAGGTGGGCAGACGGCTCGACGCCCTACGCCGCAACTACCCCGAGGGCGTCAAGGCTTACCCCAAGGTCGAAGCGAGTCTGCGCTCGTTGGGCGTGACGCCACAGACCACCTATTTATATATACAGGGGCATCATCTCTTCGACCGCGTGGTGAGTCCGGCCATGACGCGCATCTGCACCCAGCTTATCCGCGAGCGCGAGAATGAAATCTCGCGCGACAGCATGCACTCCACCCAGCGCCGCAATGAGCTGAGCTGCTACTCGCACAGTGTGGAAGATGTCGAGGCGATGCTCAAGAAGAACATGGGGTATGTGCTCTCCGATGTCTTTGCTCACATCCGTGCCGATGTGCAGCACTTCCTCGACACCTATCATGCCCCTGCGCCAGCCGAAGCCACTGGGGCAACCACCGCGACCGCAGAGCCACCCGCCGGACCCGCCGCCCTTGCGCCCGACCCTACCC
>OQVT01000577.1_pt1 | contig 20974 bp, 16 predicted proteins | sample 1691561 | NCBI WGS metagenome assembly OQVT01 (sample SAMN03418260, study PRJEB22391) | human gut metagenome | biome: human-gut; feature: organic feature; material: feces | host: Homo sapiens | place: Tanzania | collected 2013-01 | reverse complement strand
AACCATATTCCTCTTTCTTTTCAGCTTTGAACAGGTCGAAGCCGCTGGCCACCAGTACGGCGTCAGCCAGTACTGTGATGCCGTTGGAGAGGATCACGTTATATGACTTGTCCAACCTGTTGATAGACTGTACCTCGGTGTCAGTGAAGCACTTGACACCGTCCATCTTCCCGAGTAGTCCGTCAAGGGCGGCCGATGCCGAGGCACCGTCCGGAAACAACCTGTCCCACGAGGCCAGATGTCCGCCCAGCATCGAAGTCCGTTCAATAAGGATGACATTATAGCCGAGCCTCTGGAGTCCGGAAGCCGCCTCAAGGCCCGCAGGGCCGCCACCTATTATAAGTATATTATTTTTCATACGATCATATTCATAAATAAACTATTTCAAACAAGTGCAGCAGTCAGGGCGGCCGATGTCCTTGCCGTTCTTGCCGAGGAACTTGCGGGAAGGGTCATATTCAATGCCCATCTTGTCCAGAAGCGGCTCGACGCTGACTTGGTGGGTCTGAAGCCCGAGGTCCCAAGGGTCGTAGCCAAGGACCAGTCCAGCCACTTCCTCATAGGTGAAGACAGGGATTCCGTGACCCTCCTCCCCGTAGGTCTTGCCGGTTGACTCGGCGATCACATATTGCCATCTATCAAGGAAATACGGGCATCCTGGGCAGTTGGTGATGATCATATCCGGGTGGAATGGCTCCATACTCTCGAACTTCTTGTGGGTGTTGGACAAGGAATATCCACGGTTGCCTTTGACGAGATATTGCCGGAATCCGAAGCCGCAGCAGTGTCGCCTCTCCGGGTAGTCCACGATCTCGCCGCCCCACGCCTCGATCATACCGACGAGGACATAAGGATATTCAGCGCCCCCGACTCCCTTTGAAGGGAACATCTTCGAATAGTGGCAGCCGATGTGCTCCACCACCCGGAGCGGGCGGCCGGTGTGAATATTCACGAGCTTGTGTTTCGCCTGGGCCGCGATGAGGTTGCGGTACTTGTAGATGAGGTCGCTGGCGTGCACGAGGAATTTCGGCTTGGAGAACTCCAGACCGCAGGTCTTCCAAAGGTTCTCGCGCACCTTCGCCTCCAGTTCGGGGAACTCGCGCCACGTCTCCATCGTCTCGCAGTAGAGGCCGAAGGAGGTTATGCAGGAGCAGACGTAGTTTTCATAGCCGTGCTTCGTCATAAGGGCGAACTGGCGCGCGATGATTGTCATCACGGTCTCCTGAGGGATCGTGTCCGAGTGGTAGGCGATGCCGCCGCAAGTCGTGTGATGCTCTGTCTCGAATATGTCCTTGCCCAGTTCCTGCCTTGTTATCCTTAGGAAAGTCGCTTCCGAAGCGGGGAAGAAACTCTGTCTGATGCAGCTGCGGACGTAGAAATAGTGATCGTCCGGAATCTCTTTCTGGTAGTCTGACCAGATTTTCTGTTTGCCTTCGTAGATCATTGAGGGCTATTGGTTTAAGTGTTTCGGATCGCTGTCCGTGTAGATTTTCGCTATGAACTCGTCCTCGGTGAGACCCATCTCGGCGGCCTTTCTGAGACCAGCCTCCCGCACCTTCTCCATCCTTTCGGTCGCCCCGGTCTCGTCGAAGATCCTCTTGAGCTGGTCAAGATCCTCCTGCGGGATGCGGCGCATAGCTCCCGGCCCTTCCCCGTCAAGATTGCCGCCGAGCCTCTCGAACACATCGTCCAAGTGCTTCTCCTCCCATTCCCAGACCTTTCCGGCCTCTGGATGTCCGGCGTAGTCGAAACGGCGCGGATAGACGCAGTAGCCATAGTCCAGGATGTTGGCGCACAAGTCTTTTGTCAGGAGATATTGCTGACGGCCTTTCTCCGATTCGATGAAATAGCCCAGATCTATGGACAGGCTCCGCAAGGCCATAATAATGAGTCCCGGAGCGTTCTTCCGAGGACATCTCGTCACGCAGCTCATACACTCTCCGCAGTACCAGATCGTGTCGCTTTTCAGCAGCTTCTCGATCTCTTCCTCGTCCTTGCTCTGGACAATGTCCACGATTCTTCGCGGGTCATAGCGGTAGAACTCCGCCGCCGGGCAGATGGCCGTGCAGGTGCCGCAGTTGATGCAGGCGTTAAGCCCTTCCTTCAAGCGGTAGTCCTTCATCAGGAGGTCATACAGTCGTCCCATCGCCTTTCTTTTTAGTCGGATATTTCTTCGCCAAAGCCTCCAGATCAGACTTCGGATTCATATTCTTTTCCATCCTCGCCAGCGTCTTGACGAAGGACTCCAGATCCTCCCGAGGAATGTCCCCAACGATCGTGGCGACCGACTCAAGCGAGAGTTCCGTAACCTTGTCTTTGATTTTCCGGGAATATGGGGTTACCTCGATGAGGTTCTGCCTCCTGTCCTTAGGGTTGCTCACACGCCGGACAAGTTTCCTGTTCTCCAGTCCGTCAATAAGTTTGACTATGGAGTTCTTGTCCCTCATCGTGATGTCGGCGATCTGCTGTTGGGTCAGCACACCCTCGTCCCAAAGCGTGTCCATCACCAGAAACTGCTCCGGCGTCAGGTTGAACCCGCCCTTCTGGAACACCTCCGACATACACTGCTTCACGCTGTTGTGCGCGATGTTAAGAAACATCAGTATCTGCTTTTCCAGTACCATATCTTATAGTAAGACCTTTTACTCTTTTTGCAAAGGTAATACAAAAAGATGATTCGGCAACAAGATCAGTGAATATTATGATGTCGGAAGATCGTCTTCTACCTGAACTTCTTGTCCTCTTCGAGCATTCCGAGGTAGGAGTTGTAGCGTTCGGCTGAGATGAGGCCGTCTTCAACGGCTTGTTTTACGGCGCAGCCGGGCTCGTGGGTATGGGTGCAGGGAGCGAAACGGCAGTCACGGGAGAACTTGAGCATCTCGGGGAAGTAAAGGGCGATCTCCTCTTTTTCAAGATGGACAAGGCCGAAGCCTCTAAGGCCCGGGGAATCAATGATAAAACCTCCGGAACTTAACGGGTACATCTCGTACAGGGATGTTGTGTGGCGGCCCTGAAGATGGGCTAACGAAATGTTGCCGACCTTCGGGTTGAGAGACGGATCCAAGGCCTTGATTATGGACGATTTCCCTACTCCAGACTCTCCGGAGAAAAGGCAGATATGGCCATCCTCCGGTGAACCTATCGCCGCCTTCAACTCATTAATGCCCTCACCTGTCAGTGCGGATGTCTCGATGACCGGATAGCCGGCGCTCTCATAGATGCGATGAAAATCAGCGAGCTGCTCGGGAAATTCTTTTCTGAATATGTCAACCTTGTTCAGAACTATGGTGGCGGGGATGCCATACACCTCGCAGGTCACCAGAAGCCTGTCCAAAAACGGAAGCTTGATCTCCGGAAAGAACATGGTCACGACTATGAAAGCGCGGTCCAGATTGGCGGCGATCACGTGCGACTGCCTCGAAAGGTTCGTGGAGCGGCGGATCACATAGTTCCTGCGGTCCAAAACCTCGACGATCGAGGCTGGATGAGTGGCGGAAGGTTCTTCTGAATATTCATAAGTCACCTTGTCGCCGACGGCCACGGGGTTGGTCGCCTCGCTGCCTTTCAGACGCACCTTGCCTTTGAGCACCGCCGGAAAAGGCTGCCACTCCGGCAACCTTGAAAGCAGGAAATGGCTTCCCGCGTTTTTGACCACTGTCGCTTGTCCTTTCATATTCAGCGGCAAAGATAGTGAAAAATCCCGTGGCAGACAACTTCTTGAATATCAGGCAACAAAGCAATGTCGTGGTTGTGGTTTTGGTACTACGAAATATACTAATGCGTTTATTACCAATGAATTAAATGCCACGTCGTCTTCCAAGATGCTCACACATCGGTCGCTTCGACAGGCTCAGCGACCATCGTAATGCGGTCGCTGAGCCTGCCGAAGAGCTATTCGTGCGTGGCGAAGCGCTGCTGTGCGAGGGCCTCGTACTTGGTGCCGGGGCGGCCGTAGTTGGCGTAAGGGTAGATGGAGATGCCACCACGTGGAGTGAAGAGGCCGGTGACCTCTATGTACTTGGGATCCATCAACTTGATGAGGTCCTTCATTATCTTGTTGACGCAGTCCTCGTGGAAATCACCGTGGTTGCGGAAGCTGAACAGATACAGTTTCAAGCTCTTGCTCTCAACCATCCTGATGTCAGGAATATAACTGATCCTGATCTCCGCGAAGTCCGGCTGCCCCGTGATCGGACACAGGCTCGTGAACTCCGGGCAGTTGAACCTCACCCAGTAGTCGTTGTCTTGATGCTTGTTGACGAATGTCTCCAGAACCTCCGGAGCGTAGTCACTTTTATATTCAGTCTTCTTGCCGAGGGACTGCAACCCCTCCAATTCTCTTCCTTCTGCCATAAATGAATATTTACCCAGACTCACCCTACCTTGCTCCTTGAATATTACAGAAGAATATCCAAGGAGCGGGCAGCGAGACTATATTTCATTAACTTTAAACGGATTATACGATATGTTGTTGTCGTAGGTGTCGATTCCTTCATATGCCTTGACCTTCCTGACCACCCAAGAGGTTACAGGCAGGATGATGATCTCGTAAAGGGTTTTCGCCACAACCTGCGTGAACATCAGATTGATTACCGCTCCGAAAGGTAGCATTCCGCCGAACGCGATCGGGAAGAAGATCAGGGAATCCGTAGCCTCTCCTCCGATGGTGGAGATGATGGCTCTCCAGCCGAAGCCCTTGCCTTTTGTCGCCACCTTCATCTTTGACATAATCCAGGCGTTGACCGTCGAGCCGGCGATGAACGCCAGAAGCGAGCCGATCATCGACCTCGGAACCAGGCCGAACAGGGAGTTGAAGCTCTCCGCGGCGGCGTAACTGTCCTCGAACATCGGCTTAGGCAGCTTCGTGACGATGAACGATGCGATCGACACGAATAGGCACATCGCGAAGCCGATCCAGATTGTCAGACGGGCTTTCTTGTAGCCGTAAACCTCTGTAAGGCAATCGTTAAGGATGTACGAAATCGGAAACAGAAGCACTGCGCCGGTGAGTTGGACAGGAAGCGGACCGACCTGCCAGAGCCGTGGAATGAAGATGTTGGAAACAACCAGACAAACGCAGAATGTCACTGACATCCAAACGTAGGTAACAGACAGCGTCTCACGCTGTTGATTAACAGAATTTGACATTTTACTTCTTGTTTTTAACGTGGTTTCAAGAACACAGGACCTTCCCTTTGTCAGAGGGCCGGACCCTTTTGCGGGTGCAAAGATAGCAATGAAAAACAAAAAGACAAAATAGATAAACTAAATAAAATTCTTATCTTTACAACCCTAAAATAACGAACAATGCTTAATCAGGAAACCATTGACGCTGCTGTCAAGAATCTTTTCAGGGGAATCAAGTTCACGGAGGAGCCTTCGGGGCTTTACGATCCGCTCAGGTATATGATCTCGATCGGGGGAAAACGGATCCGTCCGACGCTATGTTTGATCGCATATTCATTGTACAAGGATGAACTGACTCCGGAGATTCTGGAGCCGGCGGCGGGAATCGAGGTATTCCACAGCTTCACGCTCATCCACGACGACATTATGGACCGCTCGCCGCTGCGCAGGGGGGTGGACACGGTCTGGAAAAAGTGGGACTCCGACACGGCTATCCTTTCCGGCGACGTGATGTGCATCGACAGCTACGCCCGCATCGCAAAGGCACCGCACGCGGTCGTCACCGATGTAATGGAGCTATTCTCAAAAACCTCGGCGGAGGTGTGCGAAGGGCAGCAGTACGATATGGACTTCGAGCGTCTGCAGACCGTCCCGATGAAAGATTATATGAATATGATCGGCCTCAAGACGAGCGTGCTCATTGCCTGTGCGGCCAAGATGGGAGCCATCATAGCGGGTGCTCCGGAAAAGGATCTCGACTGCCTCTACGACTATGGCTACAACCTCGGGCTGGCCTTCCAGGTGGCTGACGACTATCTGGACGCCTACGGTGACGTGAAGGTCTTCGGAAAACCTATCGGTGGGGACATCCTCAACGAGAAGAAGAGCTGGCTGACCGTCAGGGCTTTCGAGAAGGCTGACGAAAAGGTCAAGGCGGAGCTTCTGGAGGCCATGTCCATGAAGGCGGAGACTGACGGAGAGAAAGCCTCCAAAATCGGCAGGGTAAAAGACATCTACAACACCCTTGAAGTCGGAGAGGACGCCAGGAAAGCAATCGTTGAACTCACCGAAAAGGCACTCGGATGCGTCTCAAACATCTGCGATGGAGAACGTCTCGGCATTCTCAAGGATTTCGCCGACCGTCTTGTCGGACGTACCAAATAATTGAATCCATTCTTAGGGAAGGTCAAGGCTCAGGGACCACAAGCTCAGTGACTGGGAAGAAGTGTAAAGTTTTTTTACAGTGAGTGTAAAGAAATTTTACACTTCTTAAATTTATGTATTTGGGCAAAATATTGATTTGCTGTTAGTTATATCTTTTGGCATAAAAGTGGTTTGTCAATTTTCCGTGTTCTGGGGTAAAAGACCCGAAGAGAAACGGAAATATTAAAAGTATAAGTTATATGAGCATATTCAGAAAAAGAAAATTGGGCACACCGCTTTCGGGGGTGCTGAACATTCTGGGGATGACGGTGGCGTTCGCGGCGCTGTACATCATTTTGGTGCAGGTGCATCACGATCTTACCTATAATAAAGAGGTCAAGGATGCGGACCGGATCTACTGCGTCTCGCTGCCGGACTGGTACACTGAAGGAAAGTATATGGTCTGGCTGAACAGGCCGCCGTTCGAGCGGATGATCTCCTCCATTCCGGAGATCGAGGCGGGAGGCACGGGCTATCTGTTCGGGCAGCCGATAGAGACCATTGTCGGGGACGGCAAGAATCCTACGCTTTCCGATCCAAGTGTCTCCATCAGGATGTCTTCAATGAACAAAGGCACGCTGGATGTCTTCGGATTCGAACTCACCGAGGGCTCGTGGGATAACTATGTGGGGGTCTGGGACTATGCCTTCAGCGAGTCCGCCGCGAGGAAGTACGGAGTGGGAGTCGGTGGTCATGTGATGATAAGAAACGGGCAGTCGGGAACTTATCACGACGCCAACATCGTCGCCATCTACAAGGACATGCCGATGAACTCCGACTTGTCCGATTTCGAGGCCATCTGCCCGATCGGAGACCAAGCCATTGACAGCTGGAGCGAGTGGAGTTATCCTTACTTCTTCAAGGCAAAGGAAGGCGTTTCAAAAGATGAACTGGAGGCCGCTGCCCGCAAGGTTATGGAGGACATCATCGGAAGCGACTCCGATGCCAGCGATGAGAGCAGGGCTGAAGCCATCAAACGGACCAGAGTCCACCTTATCCCTTTGACGGAGACCTACTTCGACCAGACGATCGCCAACACTGACGGAGCCAGAGGCAACAAAACGACGACTTACACCCTGCTTGCCATCGCGCTGCTGGTCATCATCATCGCGTTCATCAATTTCGTGAACTTCTTTTTCGCCCAAAATTGGCTCTGATAAGCAAGAAAGTGCTACTTTTGTATCATAATAATTCCCCTAAACATGTATTCTATGGCAGAAGAAGTTATCAAAGACAAGGATGAGGAGAAAAAGAGTCTCAACTTCATCGAACAAAAGATAGAGAAAGACCTGGCCGAGGGCAAGAATGGCGGGCGCGTACAGACACGTTTCCCACCCGAGCCTAACGGCTATCTCCACATCGGACATGCCAAGGCGATTGCCCTGGACTTCGGTGTGGCCAAGCGGTATGGCGGCACATGCAACCTCCGCTTCGACGATACCAACCCCGTGAAGGAGGATACCGAATACATCGAGAGCATCGAGAACGACATCCGCTGGCTGGGTTTCCAGTGGGACCATGTGTATTATGCCAGCGACTACTTCCAGGAGCTGTGGGACTTTGCAGTGTGGCTCATCCGTCAGGGACGTGCCTATGTAGATGAACAGAGCGCCGAGGTGATAGCCCAGCAGAAGGGTACCACCACACAGGCAGGCACCAACAGCCCCTTCCGCGACAGACCGGTGGAGGAGAACCTGCGCCTTTTCGAGTTCATGAACAGCGGTCAGGCCACTCCGGGCACCCTGGTGCTGAGGGCCAAGATAGATATGGCACATCCCAACATGCTCTTCCGCGATCCGTTGCTCTATCGAGTGATGAACATCCCGCATATCCGTACAGGCAACAAGTGGAACGCCTATCCCATGTATGACTTCACGCATGGGCAGAGCGATTACCTCGAAGGAGTGACCCACAGTCTGTGCACCCTTGAGTTTGTCGAGCACCGTCCCCTCTACGATCTGTTCGTTACGTGGATGAAGGAATACAAGTGCGAGACGGAGAACATCGAGGACAACCGCCCCAGGCAGACCGAGTTCAACAAGCTCAATCTCTCCTACACCCTTATGAGCAAGCGCAATCTGCTGGCTCTGGTCAAGGAAGGGATGGTGCAGGGATGGGACGACCCCCGCATGCCCACCATCTGTGGTTACCGCCGCAGGGGCTATAGCCCGGAGAGCATAGTGAAGTTCATCAACAAGATTGGCTATACTACTTACGATGCGCTCAACGAAGTGGCGCTCATGGAGAGCGCTGTGCGCGAGGACCTCAACAGCCGCGCCATCCGTGTGAGCGCTGTGCTCGACCCCGTGAAGGTGGTCATCACCAACTATCCTGAGGGTGAGACAGAGATGCTCACTGCCGTGAACAATCCCGAGAACGAGGCTGACGGAACCCACGAGGTGGCCTTCGGACGCGAACTCTGGATAGAGCGCGACGACTTTATGGACGAGCCCGAGAAGAAGTTCATGCGCATGGCTCCCGGCAAGGAAGTGCGCCTGAAGAACGCTTACATCGTGGAGTGCACAGGCTGCAAGAAGGATGAAGACGGCCGCGTGGTGGAAATCTACTGCACCTACGACCCCGAGAGCCGTAGCGGCATGCCCGGTGCCGACCGCAAGATAAAGGGCAAGACGCTGCATTGGGTGAGCTGTGCCCATGCCGTGAAGGCCGAAGTGCGCCTCTATGACCGCCTCTGGAAGGTGGAGAATCCGCGCGATGAGATGGCTGCCATACGCGATGCACAGCAGTGTGATGCGGTAACCGCCATGAAACAGATTATCAACCCCGACAGCCTGCACGTGCTCACCGACTGCTACGTGGAGGAGTTTGCTGCCGAAATGAAGCCGCTGAGCTACCTGCAGTTCCAGCGTATCGGCTACTTCAATGTGGATACCGACAGCACACCAGAGCACCTCGTGTTCAACAAGACAGTGGGCTTGAGGGATACTTACGCAAAGGGAAACAGATAAACGATGCCAGCTGACGAAGAGGACGAGAGGTATTTCCAAGGCAAGGAATTCCGTGATGCACTGGCGCGCTACGAGAATGCGCTGAGGCAGGGACAGTCGGTCTATATGGAGGCCGACGAACTGACCGACATCGCCGAATACTATATGACGCGCGAGAGAGAGCAGGATGCCGACAAGGTCATCCGGCTGGCTCTTGCGCTGCATCCTGATAGCGTTGACCCTCAAGTGTTCCTCGCCAGGCGCCAGCTGTTCATCGGCAATACCCGCAAAGCGTGGCGCATCAGCCGTGCCATTGTGGATCAGGAGGACAGGGAGGTCAAGTTCCTCAATGCCGAAATACTCATCAAGGAAGACCGTGGGCGCGAGGCTGTAGTCTATCTGCTGGGTGTGTGGCGAACGCTGGAGTATGACCGTGACCATTTCCTGTACGATTCGGCAGGCATCTTTATGGACTACAGCCTGTGGGAATACGCCTTGATGTGGGTTCACAGGCTGGAGCGGCTCTTCCCCAAGTACCCTCGCACGCTGCGCATGAAGGCCGAGCTGATGGTTTGCCTTGGGCGCTACAGCGAGGCCATACCGCTGCTCAACCAGTTGCTCGACGAAGACCCTTACCGCAAGGAGGTGTGGAACCTGCTTGCCGAGTCGCAGGGAGCTACCGAGCAGTTTGCCGAGGCCATCGACTCCACCGAATATGTACTGGCCATCGACAAGGATGACAGGCGGGCGATGGCCACCAAGGCCAGTTGCCTCTTCCATATGAACCAGCCTCAGGAGGCGCATGAACTTTACCGGAAATACCTGGAGGGCGACCCCGACGACACCAATATCCTGTATCTGGATGCCGTATGTCTGGCTTCGCTGGAGCGGTATGACGAGTCGCTGAAGCTCATCGACCACGCTCTGGAGGAATGTCCCGACGACTCGCCACAGTATGTGCACATCCTGCTCGAGAAGGCTTATGTGGAGAGCAAGCTGCATCATCCCATCGAGGCAATGCAGGCCATTGCCTTTGCCGAGAACATCCGTATGGACGATATGGACTGTGAGTATAGTCTGCTCAAGGGGCAGGTGATGCTCGAGAACGGTTTTGAGGAAGAGGCGGTAAAGTCTTTCGGCGAAGCCTTACGCTCCAGTCCGTCCAAGCGCAATACGCTGATGGTCATCGGTGTGGCTTATGGCGAGGCCGAGTGCTACGATGAAGCCATACAGGTGATGCTCACTGTGCAGCACACTTTCCCCGACTCTGTGGATAGTCCTTCGCCGGTTCCCTATCTGGCGTACTATTATTATAAGAAGGACGATCTGCACTCCAGCCTCACTTACCTCAAGCAGGCAGCTGAGGCCGACAGGCAAAGCACCGAGCAGTTGTTCAGCTCCATCTACCCGGGGGTAACGCCCGACGAGTATTATCTCTATGCTTACCGCAACCTCTATGGGCATTTCCCCGAGGAAGACAAATAACAGCGAAGGCTGGTGAACCGCATTCCGTTCGCCAGCCTTCGTCGTTTTTAGGGGGAAATGGCAATGTGTAGTGGGCCAGGCAGCACAGAAAGCCGGCCTGCGCATTCTTCTCCAGGTCTGCCGGCAAACTCCATCATCCGCCCCCTCATGCCGCCGACACTTCTGTTTTTATCCTCTTCGGAATCCCCGCCAAGCTGTTTCTTGCAGGTAGATGGCGGGAAGAAACGGCTGTTTTGGCTTGTTTGTCTGGCTTTTATAGAGAAGTCGTATGGGACTCCTTGTGCGGCTCCTCCGACAAACCAGGGGGAGAGATTACACAAACCAAAAGGAGAGTTCTACATCTGCACCATGCTCAAGTGTGGCTTCTTTAGTGGTTCTGTCCAAGGTGTCAGGCATTGGCACGGGTGCTTTTCTGTGGTTGCTTGTACAAAACAATATTCTCTCTGTCGTAAAACACTTCATAGCATACGGTGCATTCAGCGTACTCTTTTGGGCAACGAAGCAGTATTGTTTCGAGATTACTTACTGCCTCCTGGGGCGGCTAAGCAGTATGCTCCACCGTCCAGCCCTAGGCTGGACGGTTGGTGTATATATACTTCGATGCCAAAGTATCCAAGCTTCATCCACCGTCCAGCCTTGGGTTGGACGGTGACGGAGAACGTATTCTCCCTAATGAAGGCTGACTGGAAGGGCATCAGGAGCCTACTTCTCCTGGTACACGAATGGTGTTTGTCGGGTAATCAACAGCAATCAGATATATGAGTCAGTCTTGTCGGCTTGGCATAATATGGGCATACGCTTGCTGCGGTGACTCTTTATAAAGCCCAGCCGACGGTTCTTGTGGAAGGGCGTAATGACGCAGCGCTTCCTGTCTGTCCCCATCTCCCGGCTTCCCTAAGTTTGTCGGGTGAGCCATCCTTGTGTGGAGTCTGAGGCAAAAGAGCAGAGGCGGGAGTGCAAGACTATAGCCTGCACTCCCGCCTCCAATTCTTATATCTCAGTTTATGAGCGGCTTGTCTGCAGCCCCGAATGACTCAGGGTCATCTCTACGAAGCGCGCTTTCGCGTTGGGACGGTTCTCTGTGAGAATCTTCTTGATGCGTGCTGCAGCCTCGGGATCCTTGGCCATCATATACAGGTAGCCGCCTCCGCCTGCGCCGGGAAGCTTGTAGCCCGTGCAGAGGTCGTCGATGAGGCTGGTGATGGAGCGCACCGAGTCGGGGTTGGTTCCGCTGTCCAGCAGCTGGTTCTGCTGCCAGGTGCGGCGCACCAGACGGCCCACCCTGTCGTAGTCACACTTCTGGAATGCCTCGTACACGTCCAGTGCATGGCCCTTCATCTCTGCCAGGAGGTTCATGTGATGAGTCTCCAGGAGGAACATCGAGCGCACGATTTCGGCCAGTATCTTCTTTGCGGTGCGTGTGATGCCGGTGTAGTAGAGCAGGTGGCAACCGCTGTATTGCGGGTCGGTGTAGAGTGTGTCGTTGAGCCAGCGCACCTCGGGAGTCTGTGCAAATCCCTCGCCGGTCATCAGCAACTTCACTCCGGGCAGCACACCACCGTACTGGTCCTGCCATCCGCCGCCTGTGGTGAGCAGCTGCTCAAGCACCAGCGTGCGGTTGGAAATCTCGCACTTGTCCCAATGCAGCCCGCAGAAGTCGTTGAGCGCACCCAGCACAGTGGCTGCCAGGATGCTGCTGGTGCCCAGTCCGCTGCCTGCCGGAATGGCACTCAGAAGCGTAAGCTCGATGCCACAACCGAAGTCCTGAAGCTGCTCCTTGAGTGTTGCGAACTTGGCCGCACAGTACTCGGGCAGGAAACCGGCCAGCGAGAGAGCGGCCTTGGGAATGGAGAAGGGCGAGCCCACCAGTGCATAGCGGCGCAACTCCTCGTAGGTTCCGATGTGCTCCTCGGCACCCAGGTCGATGCTGCGGAGCGTAATCTCGTATCGGTCAGAGGGCTTTACATATACCTGAAGAGGCGGCTGCCCGTTCAGTTCAATAGCCAGATTCACCACGTTGCCGCCGTTTATCAGGCAGTAGGGAGGCGTATCGGTCCAGCCGCCTGCCAGGTCGATGCGCACTGGGCTTCTGCCCCACACAATCTGGTCAGCCAGCACATCCATGTGAGGCATCTGCTTGTCTTTCCTTGCCTGGCTCACCAGTCCGTCGCTCAAGAGCGAGAAAGCCTTCTGCTCATGCTCCTTATCCTCCTGTCCTTGCAGGGTGAGCACGCGGTGGCGGAACATCTGGTCGCTGATGCGAGTCAGCAATGGATTGTCCTCGCAGAGCTCTTCGGGCAGCGGCAGATGGTGCTTGGCAAACTCGTGAGCCATGTCGTCGAGGTTGGTCTGATAGAATACGCTGCGCCTGTGATTGGCTGCCAGTGCTGTGAGGTTCTGGCTGCGGAAGGCTTCGCGCTGTGCTTGCAGGCGTCGCAGATTGGCCTGGTCCGACAGTTCGTTGGCACATACCTTGGGTGCCTTGAGCCACATCTCGCGTGCTTCCACATCGCCGGCATTGCTCACCATCCAGTTCAACATGCGCTCCAGAGCCTTCATATCCTGGCTTATGGGGAAGATGCGGGCTGCCTGCAAGTCGGCTTGCGGCTGTATATCCTCCAGGTTTACTCCCCTCAGTGATGCCCATTCGCTCATGCTCACACCCATGTAGGTGGTGTCGGGCAGGGTGATATCACCACGGAAGGCATCGTGCATTCCGTAGGGACGCAGCGCATAGGCATTGGGCAGGGGAGTGTCGATGGGCACCATGTCCAGACATACTCCCAGGGGCAGGTCAACATGCCAGTCGTTCTCGGGCACACCGGTGATGATGTTGCTTCCATGCAGCTGCCAGTGCTCTCCTACGCAGGAGTTCTCTATCCAGGTGTCGCTGTTCTGCTCGGTCAGAGCCGTCTTGCACAGCGCGTTCTGTATGAAGATAGAGGGATGAGGCTTCACTCCCAGGTGCATGATACGCCTCTGGTCGTACACCAGATTCTGTATGCTCAGGGTGCTGCTTATCATTTCGCGGCTTGTTCCATAGTGGTAGAACTCCCCGTCCTGCAATGGCAGGATGGCTGTGGTGAGGCCTTCCAACAGGCTGTCGGGCCTGGATGGACGTTCGCCCAAAGCGCATCCGAAGTCGCTGTACAGGTCGTAGTTGGCCATCGAACCGTCGGCTTTGCGGCTCTTCTCAGCCAGCAGCTTCACTGCACGGTCGCTCAAGAGCCAGATGCCGATGTCCATCAGGAAAAGGTGGGAATGCATCAGCTCGCCCAGTTGCTCCACGCTGGGTTTCTGCAGCATGAAGTCCAGCTTGCCTGGGTTATCGCGCTTCGAGAGGAAAACACCATGGTTCTTGGCCAGCGAGGGATCTACCCACATGCCATAGCACACCACGTCGGCCTGGGGGATGGATTGCAGTTTGCCTGCCCTTATATATACGTCACCACTGGCGATGAGGGTGTGCAACCCCTCGGGTGCAGCCTGCATGATGCGCTCGTAGAGAGGCAATTGCAGTTCGAGCAGGTTCTGTGAGATGCGCTGTCCGCGGCTCCATCTGAACACAGGTATGGGCGTGAGAATCTTTCCGCTTGGTGCATAGGAAGGCAAGCGTCGGCTCTGTCCGCCTGCATGCAGCAGTATGCGCTTCTCCTTGGAAATCCATTCTTCCAGTGTCGAAGCATTGTCCTCGGCCTGTCTGCAAGCCTCCAGCAGCCATGTGGTACCGCCTCCGCTTCCCAGTTTCTGCCCGATGGGGTCGCTGGTGCAGAAGTATTCTTCGTGTGATACACCTTCTATGTCATGGAAGCAGTTGACTAAGTTAGGGGGGAGTGAAAGAAGTTTCTTTGTCATATCGTTATTCTGTAAGGGTATTCTTGACGCACACAGCCCGCTGCTCTAACGTGTAGGGCAGCGGGCCGGAGTGCCCTGTTGTCTATCTTATTATATAATGTGTCGTGTGCATTTATGCCTTGGGCTCCTCTTTGTGGTTGATACAGATTCCCTTCTGATACCACTCATAGAGGCGGTGTATGCCTTCGTCTATCTCGATGGTATGATGCCAGCCCAGCCGGTGCAGCTTGCTCACGTCGGTGAGTTTGAGCATAGTGCCGTCGGGTTTGGTGCTGTCCCAGCACAGGTCGCCTTGGAATCCTATCTCCTTCACAATCTTCTCTGCACACTCGCGTATGCTGAGTTGTTTGCCCGTGCCAACGTTGATGTGGCAGTTGCGGATTTCCCTGATGCCGTCGTGATTGACCTTCATCTCGGTGTTCTCAACCACGTCCTTGAAATCCACATTCAGCAAGCAGTGCACGCTGGCATCCGCCATCTCTTCGCTCCAAAGGAACTCACGCATGGGTGCTCCTGTACCCCAAAGGGTCACGCGGCCCTTCTCGATGCCGTACGAAGCCAGCACCGTGAGGATATCCTGCTCGCTTGAGTCGGCATCCACACGCAGCTCCGTACCCTTCATCGTCACGGGTCTCAGGCCGATATCCTTGCGTACGGCTGCCCAGTCATCCTCGCTCAGGCACTTGGCCAGATACACTTTGCGTATCATGGCAGGCAGCACGTGGCTGTTTTCCAGATGGAAGTTGTCGTTGGGTCCATACAGATTGGTGGGCATTACAGCTATATAGTTGGTGCCGTACTGCAGGTTAAACGACTCGCACATCTTCAGTCCGGCTATCTTGGCAATGGCGTAAGGCTCGTTGGTATATTCCAATGCGCTGGTCAGCAGGCAGTCTTCGGGCATGGGCTGGGGAGCCTCTCCGGGGTAGATGCATGTGCTGCCCAGGAAGAGCAACTTCTCTACTCCGTGCTTCCAACTCTCTCCTATGACGTTCTGCTGTATCTGCAGATTCTGGTAGATGAAGTCTGCGCGGTACTGCAGATTGGCCATGATGCCGCCCACATGTGCTGCAGCCAGCACCACGGCTTGTGGTTTCTCCTCGTCGAAGAACCGCTTCACGGCCTGAGGATCCAGCAAGTCCAGTTCCTTGTGGCTGCGTCCTATCAGGTTGTCATAACCCCTCTGCTTCAGGTTGTTCCAGATGGCAGAGCCCACCAGACCGTGGTGGCCTGCCACAAAGATTCTTGTACTCTTGTCCAACATTGCTTCTTCCTCCGCTTACTTCACCAGTCCTTTTTCCAGATACTCTGCCAAGTTGACGCGCATCACCTGTGCTACGTGCTCGGCTGCAACCTGCTCCATGTCATGCTTCACCATGATGGCCACCAGCTGCTCGAATGTTGTCTTCTGCATGGGATCCCATCCCAGCTTGCTCTTTGCCTTTGTGGGATCGCCCCACAGGTTCACCACGTCGGTCGGGCGATAGAAGTCCTCGCTCACCTCCACCAGCACTCGTCCGGTGGCCTTGTCTATTCCCTTCTCGTCCAGACCCTCGCCCTGGAACTCCAGTTCGATGCCTGCATGCTTGAAGGCATAGTAACAGAACTCCCTCACGCTGTGCTGCACGCCAGTGGCAATCACAAAGTCCTCGGGCTTCTCCTGCTGCAGGATGAGCCACATGCACTCCACATAGTCCTTGGCATATCCCCAGTCACGCAGTGAGGAGAGGTTTCCCAGATAGAGTTTGTCCTGCTTGCCCTGTGCGATACGTGCGGCTGCCAGGGTAATCTTGCGTGTCACGAAAGTCTCGCCACGGCGCTCGCTCTCGTGGTTGAAGAGGATGCCCGAGCAGCAGAACATGCCATAGGCATCGCGGTATTCCTTCACTATCCAGTAGCCATACAGCTTGGCCACAGCATAGGGGCTATAGGGGTGGAACGGTGTATTCTCGTTCTGTGGTACCTCCTCCACCTTGCCGTACAGCTCGCTGGTGGATGCCTGATAGATGCGACAAGTGTTCTCCAGATGATTGGTGCGCACAGCCTCCAGGATGCGCAGTACTCCCACAGCATCCACATCGGCTGTAAACTCGGGAGCATCGAAGCTCACCTGCACATGGCTCTGTGCTGCCAGGTTGTAGATTTCGGTTGGCATCACCTTGCCCACCAGCTTCACCAGCGACATAGAGTCGCTCATGTCGGCATAGTGAAGGTGAAAGTGGGGTTTTCCTTCCAGGTGCGCGATGCGCTGACGGAAGTCAACCGACGAGCGGCGGATGATTCCGTGAACCTCATAACCCTTCTCCAAAAGCAGTTCGCTCAGGTACGAACCGTCCTGCCCAGTCACTCCTGTGATGAGGGCAACGTTCTTCTTTTCCATGTTATAATAAGTTATGTATCTAATATCCTGTATTCTTCCCTCGCGGGAAGTGCAATCTTTCTTCTTGTTCTTATTCTTCGCAGAACTCGCGTATGCGCTGTTCCTCGGTCAGCTTGCACACCAGCAGGTTGCCTCCACGCTCTGCCACGATGTAGCCTTCCAGTCCTTGCACCACCACTTTCTTGGCTTCGGGAGCGTGTACTATGCAGCCCGATGTCTCATGCAGGTGCACCGACTGTCCCACGGTGGCGTTTCCGTAGATGTCGCGGGTGCTGTTGAGCAGCAGCGAACCCCATGTGCCCAGATCGCTCCAGCCGAATTGTGCGGGGCAGACAAATATCTCCTCGGCCTTCTCCAGTATGGCATAATCCACCGAGATACTCTCGCAACGCGGGAAAGCCTCGTCGATGGCAGCCTGCTCCTGGTCTGTTCCATATACGGGCAGAAGGTCCTCGAATATCTGTGAGATGCCGGGCTGATACACCCTGAAGGCATTTACGATGGTGCTTACATTCCAGATGAATATGCCGGAGTTCCAGTAGAAGTTGCCCTGGCTGATGTACTTCTTTGCGGTCTCCAGGTCGGGTTTCTCGCGGAAGGAATCCACTCGGAACATCTCCTTATTGCGTGCCGATGGTACGCTGAGGTCGGCTTGTATGTATCCGTAACCCGTATCCGGGCGGTTGGGCTTCATGCCCAGTGTCACTATGGCATCTGTCTCTGCCACGAAGTGCAGTCCGTTGCTGATGACGCGACGGAACTCTGCGGGGTCGGTCACCAGATGGTCGCTGGGCGATACCACTATGTTGGCTTTGGGATTTCGTGCCTTGATGTGCCAGCATACATATGCTATACAGGGGGCTGTATTCCTTCGGCATGGCTCACACAGGATGTTTCTCTCGGGTATTTCGGGCAGTTGGCTGTGCACCAGCTGTGCGTAATCCTTGCTGGTGGCTACCCATACGTTGCTCGGGTCAACCACTCCCTCGAACCGGTCGAAGGTCAACTGGAGCAGCGTGCGGCCGCATCCTAAAACATCTACAAACTGCTTTGGGGTATCGCTTGTGCTGAGTGGCCAGAAACGGCTGCCTACTCCGCCGGCCATAATGACCAGATGATTATTCATGTCCATGCTGATAACTAAAGGCTAGTTGTTTACTAATTTTTGCAAAAGTATGGAAAATAATTATAATCACAGCCCTCTGGCCCAACTTTTCTCACCTAATTGCTGGAAATGTGCCATTGTGAACCTAAAACAAGCCAAAAAGGCTTCTACGGGCCAATCATTCTGCCTGTTGCTTTCTTGAGGCTTTTTGCAGGGGGCGATGCATGCTGCCTGGGCTTCTGGGGTGCATGCTTGGGGAAAAGGGATGATACTCCTTCCTCCGTCGCCCAAGGTCTGTGGGCATTCCTGGCCGATGGGCTTCTGTGAGGTCTTGCGATGCAATGCCTTTCCCTCTTGAGCCTCTTCCTGATTTTCGCGAAGCTGCTTCTTGGCCGCTCAAAGGTGAATGGACGGATGCAGCGGGCGGGGTGGATGGTCTTGGCGTAACGGATGCAACGAGCGCGGCAGAAGGGAGATGCAACAAACGCAGTGCGCTGCGAAGCCCGTTGCAGCGTGCTGCGATGGCTGATGCAGCGCGCTGCGTTGGCCTGTGCACCGCATTGCTTCATTTTGCCCAAAATCATGTCGTGCGGCTGGGAGCACAGCCAACCGCCCTGCACAGCCGCTTTCCCGTCATCGGAAACCGATTCTCGTCTCCCAGGCCAATGCAGCCGGCGTGCCTGCTCTCTGGGCTGTGTAATGCCTGTAGGCTCCTTCCTCTCAGTCTCTTATTACGGAAAAGCCCCCAGGGCAACTTGCTGTCGCCTGGGGGCTGATGGGGTTATGTGTGGCCGTCGAGCCTCTGTGGAGCCGACGGGTCAGAACTTCAGACTGAGCATGAGGCCGTTGAGTCCGCGAACCTTGACGCGCAGGGGAGCGGCGAAAGTGAAATCTACATGCGTCTGCTCTCCGCTGAGCAGGTCGGTGGCAAGCATGTCGGTCTGTCCTTCCAGCTTGATGTACTGGAAGAACTCCTGTGGCAGGTTGACGCACACATCGGCATCCGACTCGTCGAAATTGGCCACTACGAGCACCACTTCACGCTCCAGCGAGCGGGTGAAGACGTACTGGCGGTGCAGATGTGGGTTGACATACATGAGGTCGTAGAAGCGTCCCGAGCGCAATACAGGCAGGCTCTCGCGCAAGCCCAGCAGGCGTGCGTAGAACTCTCTGAGCCGCTGCTCGTCGCCGGTGAGCTTCTTGCCGCTGAACTTGCCGCCGTCTCTCCAGCGCCGCACAGTATCCACCGACCAGTAGTCGTAGATGGTGGTGCGGCCGTCGCATCCGCTGTAGCCCTCGGCATCCATGCCTCTCTCGCCCAGCTCCTGACCGAAGTAGATCATCACCGGACTGGCATCCATGAGCGCACTCACCAGCATGGGAGCCCGTCCACGGCGTGCATCTCCGGCAAAGAAGTCGCTTGCCAGGCGCTGCTCGTCGTGGTTCTCCAGGAAGTGCAGCATGTGCTCCCTGATGTCATCTACCTGCTGCCAGCATCCGGTCAGGCACTGTGCCGATGCCTCGTTGCGCGTCACAGCACGCAGGGTATCATAGAGGCCCACCTTGTCATACAGATAGTCGAAACCGCCACGGCGCACATATTCGCGATATAGAGCCGGGTTATATACTTCGGCTATGAAGATGATGTCGGGGTATTGCTTCTTTACCTCCCTGATGGCCCAGTGCCAGAATTCCACGGGCACCATTTCGGCCATGTCGCAGCGGAATGCATCCACCCCCTTGGCAGCCCAGAAGAGCAGGATGCCCAGCATCTTTCCCCAGGTGTCGGGATGCGGTGTGAAGCAGCGGCGATAGCCGTTCTGATAGTCGATGCCATAGTTCAACTTCACCGTCTCATACCAGTCGATGCCTCCCGGCCAAGCCGTGAAGCAGTCGTTGCCGGTCACTTTGGCGGGCACCTCACTGTAGTTGGAGTGCCTGCCCACTATGTAGTCCAGATGAAGCGGACGGCCTGGCAGATAGTAGAAATTGTTCTGGGTGGAGAAGGCCACTGTCCTGTCATCGTTGGCTCCCAGGTCTTCGACGCCCTCGGGACAGGCATCCGAATGGTACTGGCGTGCAACATGATTGGGCACGAAATCCATGATGAAGCCCAGTCCGGCCTTGTGCGTGCGGCTGATGAGGTTCTCCAGTTCCCTCATGCGCCGGGTCACATCGGTGGCCAGATCGGGATCCACATCGTAGTAGTCCTTTATTGCATAGGGGCTGCCGGCCTTTCCCTTGACCACATCCTTGCAGTCGGGCTTGATGCCGTAGGCAGAATAGTCGGTCTGGGTGGCGTGCTCGATGAGTCCGGTGAACCACACATGTGTGGCTCCCAGACTTCGTATCTCATCGAGCGCCTTGCCGCTGAAAGCAGCCAGGGTGCCGCATCCGTTCTCCTCCTTAGTGCCTGCGGGGACACATTTTGTGCAGTCGTTGCCGAAGAGCCGGGTCAGTACCTGATAGATGGTCATGCTCCGATACCCTTGACGCTAACGGCATCATTTCCCTTGGCTATCTTGGCAATCATGCCTTGCAGAGCCTTTCCGGGGCCGCACTCGGTGAATTCAGTGGCTCCAGCCTCTATCATGTTGTTCACCTCCTGAGTCCATTTCACGCTGGCTGTAAGCTGTGCCATGAGGTTCTTCTTTATCTCGGCAGCATCGGTGTGGGCCTGTGCGTCCACGTTCTGATAGATGGGGCAGCGGGGAGTCAGGAAGTCAACTTCCTCGATGGCCTTCTGCAACTCCTCGGCAGCAGGCTGCATCAGGGGGCTGTGGAAGGCTCCGCCCACGGGCAGAACCAGCGCACGCTTGGCACATATTGAGGAACGTTTTTCTAAGTGGTTCCCGCAGCTGAAGTGGATTA
>OQVT01000576.1_pt1 | contig 20989 bp, 28 predicted proteins | sample 1691561 | NCBI WGS metagenome assembly OQVT01 (sample SAMN03418260, study PRJEB22391) | human gut metagenome | biome: human-gut; feature: organic feature; material: feces | host: Homo sapiens | place: Tanzania | collected 2013-01 | reverse complement strand
GGTAAACAGAATATTGCGAAACTGGCATCGGATAACTTGAGCGCTGGCGTGAAAGCCTCGCTTACGATCAATGATTTTATTGCAAGACCTGACCTGTTGAAACCGGAGATTCAGAAAGCGATTCAGAAAGAGTACGGCAGAGTTACTGCGCTGACTACAAGAGCATATCTTGCAACAGAGTACTTGCCTAAGATCGACAGTGGCTTGACTATCGTTGAGATGAGTGACGGTACGTTCGGACTCGGTCAGTTGACTCCGGTGAAGAAGTTGTTTACCAAGAGCCAGCCGAAATATGAGAAGAGTCATCAGTATAGTATTACAGAAATCATTGACAAGAAATATCTCCCCGGTTCGTTGAAAGACATCACGGTCGTATTTACCGATCAGATTCCGAACAAGATATCCGCTGACGGCTATTACGGATCGTACAACACGTTGAACGTCGGCATTGACAATACAATCTACGTTTCCAATCTTGCAATCGCCAAAGGCGCAACCTATGTGAACAATGTGATTGCGCATGAGTTCCAACACGCGCTTGAAGTCAATAACTTCATGGCTACCGGTACGGCTACTTGGTTCACAGCTGCTGACGCGATTCACGATCCTAACTTCAAGCGTGTGGTAAGTGAATTGCAGAAGTATGCGCCGGAAGTTGTGCTTGACAGGAACGGAAAACTGCTACCCTCGGCGTATTTGGTTGATGCAGTCAATGATTTCTTGTATTACGGTTCGACAGAGTACCGTGCGTTTGGCTTCAGCGGTACGGAAGGCGTTAAGTATATGCCCGTTGTAGTACGCTACGCGTTTGACAAGCAGAACGGCAGTCATCAGATGGTACTGCAATTGCCGTGGGGAACTACACTGACGAACGTTGGTTCGACTGCTGCAATGAAAGCGTACAGTCTCATTCCGCAGAAGAATATATCGTATGCCGGTGAAACGCTTGATCACAAGATTGAGTACGTCAAGACTGACGGTAACACGATAACCGTGCGTGATCCCCTGCTTGACAAAGAGATCCAGTTGTCCGTTGACGAGAGTGTAGCTAAAGTTGCTGACGTTGAAGCACAGCTGAAGAGTGGTGTCACAATGGCTGACGTGATTTCCGGCATCGGTTCTAATTTTGAAGCCGGTACGGATCTTGGTACAATCGATAGCAGACTGAATGCTACCGAAGACACAAACAAAGACTGGCGTACAAGCGAGGCTACCAAGAGCGAGTTGGTACAGATGCTTGACTTCAATGACGATTTGAGTACGTTGTCTAAATTCCTGCTCTATGTGAACACCGGAAACATCCTGAACCCGGAGATGTCATTCCAGCAATTCTTGCAGCAGGAGATTCCGGTTATCCGTGTTCAGCAGACTAACGTTATCGGAGATAAGAACTACACCGTATTCCGCATTGCAGACGCAAGTACCTACGAGACGTTCTGCCGTGGCACGCAGGCTGACATTCAGGCATACTTGCAGCGCGATAAGACGTTGCAGACTGACGAGAACGGCAACGTGAACGCTAACGTATACTTCGGCAAGGTTAAGATCGCGGATACGATGTTTGCTAAAGGCTTTGACCTTGCGCTGAAGAAAGACTCCGTTAGCAATCTTGACAGCATTGAGATGTCGTTCAATCCTAACATGGAACCGCAGACACGTATTGTTAATCTCCCCGTTGAGACGAAACTTCGTGGCGGTGAGATGGCAGGATACACGAAGAAGTATTACGCTGACGATAAAAAGACAGAATATTATGACCCTGAAGGAAGACTCCGCAAAGAGGTTGTAGTCGGCAAGAAGAGCGACAATTTCATCAAGAAGACCATCACGTATGACGAAAACGGTAAGATCGTATCGCGGAACTACAAGTATCCTACTGCTACAAGAAACGTCGCGAAGAGTCACTATGAAGGCACCAATCTGCAATACTTTGTCGGCAGGAACGGTCGCGTTCAGTTGAGCAATGCGATGCAGAACTTTGTATTGAATGAGAATCTGGATCCTGTTCTGCAGAATAAGATCAATGGTTCCGAAAGAGGTACACTAAAACGCTCGGATGTAATGGATTATCTTCGTACTACAACATTGGAAGCTGATAATCCGATTCAAAACTCATTGGCGGAGCGTACTTTCAAGGCTATCAGAGAATCGTTCTTCCCCGATTCTGTTGTGACAAGTCTGTCCGAATTGGAAGAATTGACACTTCGAACGTCCGAAGCATATGCTTTGAACAAGATCTACGAACAGATTGATCCTGCAATTCTGGATACAAAAGCTAAAGATTTTGTAACGTATCTCAACGGGCTTGCCGAAATAGCACTCAAGAATTACAGGTCAATGTACAACAAATACCTTGACAGTTTCAAGTCTCGCGGCGTTCAGAATGACGCAACTGCCCGTATGCAAATCATGCTGCATTTTGACGATACAGTTGGTTCTCTTGGCAGAGCGGCTACCACCGAATGGGGATACCGTATGTATAAGTCTACGGGTGACATTAACGTTGGCGTTAAAGAAGGAAGCGCTATTGGCTCTGGAGAGCGTGTCAAATCTACTTCTACGTTTACAACGGAGCTTCGTGAAGATGTTGCAGCGATGCCTCGATCTGAAAAGATTGATGTTATTGCTAATGCAATTTCTGCAGACGAAAGTTTGAAATTTGCAAAGCAGATGATGAAACTCGTTAATCCATCGATCAGCGATGCACAGATTGAATCGTTAATTAGCTCGATTGACGATATTGACAACTTGTCCGGAATGATCAAATCACAGCTTGGTAGAAGTACATTCTCTGACGTAGACATTAACTCGTATTACATTCTCGCAGACTATGCTATGAGTACTGGAGAAACTGCTGGAGAACAATTGGTGTTTAAGAATCTTGTTCGTAATGAAGCTACTATCAGCAACAGCATCCGCTACAAGTACCGCAAGATCATGGATCGACTCAACGACAAGTCAAGGAAACTCATGCTGCAGAAAGCGTCCGATCCGAAGTCTCCGTATTACGGATTGTTCGACAGCAACGGTAAACTCAATGACGAATTGATTCATGATAAAAAGGGTAAGCTGCTCTCCGCAGACAAGCTGCAAGACGTTGACTCTAAACTTGAAACACTGCTCACAGAAGTTCGTTCCGGAGCATACATTGACAGTAAGACCTACACCGACTATCAGAAGGGACAGAAAGAACTCCGTAAGAAACTGGAGCAGATTGCACAGCAGAAGCCGGCAGATCCAAAGTTTGTCAGAACGTATAACTTCGCCGGCAACAAAATCGAAGTCGATTCCAATCAGGAGATGCCTTCGTTCATTCGTGCGGCATTGGATACACAGTACACCAACTACAATCAGACAGTCGTCAAAGGTTCTCCGATCACAGACGAAGCGCACCTTGAGATGAACTATCAAGAGTTCATCGACAATATGACCGACAAGGTTTTGCAGATGGATCAAGCTACTGCAGACGCTATTGCCGACTGGTACCTGACAGCTAAAGTATCGACCGATATTGATCAGTTGAGAGTGTATCTCGCTACGGAGCAGTATGCATTAGCCGCATTGCTGAAGATGGACGGTAAGGCTATGTTCAGACTCTCTCCGGAGAAGCGTGACGCAATTCAGCATCTGTACGACAACATTGCATCTATGTCAGGTGCAGGACTTGCTATCCAGAAAGCAATCCTTAACCGGTTCGATCCTTACGGTCAGGCGATGAAATCTCTCGCGCGTAGAGCAAAGATTGATCCGAAGGATCCGGATATTGAACCCGTTGTTGAAGCGCTTGGTAATGCATTTGCTGCCGGAGATTATGACGCATTCGTTGCAAACAAAGACTTACTATATAAACTCGTCACTAAGAAAGCACAGTATAAGCCTTCCGCACTTGAACGTCTGCTTGCGTTTGAACGTATGGCAATGCTCTCGTCTCCCGGTACGTGGATTCGTAACTGGACTACGAACTACATGATCCAAGGCTTCACAAAAGCAAACGATGCGTTTGTTCGGCGTGTATCGCAGAGTGAATCCGCAGTCAGTAAATTGTTCCAGAAGCTGTACAAGACAAGTGAGCAGAACAAAGAGACTATCACGTACACCGACGCGGACGGTAAAGTTCTTACCAGTGAGCAGTACAACCTTGCAGTAATCAAGCCGACGCAAGACTCTATTGACTTCGTGAAAGACAAGATCGTCAACTCCGGAGTTCTTGCTGCAATCTCTGACGCGGTGATGAAGTACGATACGCGTACAACAAAGAGTCTGAAAGCAACCTCCAATGCGTTTGCGGTCACCGTTCTTCAACAACTTGAGATGCGTTACGGCATGGACAACACGTTGAGATGGCGTTGGACAAAAGCGATGCAGCAGTTCATCTACAAGATGCTTTCCGATGAAAAGTGGGTGAACACGAGATTTGTTGACGTTGTTGCGAAAACCCTCACTGCCGACAATGTAGACTTGACAAAAAACCTCTCCGGCGATGTAGCACGTCACGTTGCAGACGCATACGTCATGGCTGCAGAGGAGTATATGCATAAGCGTAACTTCATCACAGACCTTGAAAACAAGATGTATACTTACGTGGAAGAGCATTATGGCACCAAGAAAGCAGACATCGTAAACTTCATGTACAAGCAGATCTTCCCGTTTGCGGGTGCGTCTCTGAACTGGGCAATTGAAGGTCTGAAGTACAGTCCTCTTGGTCTTGCTAACGCGATTTACCGTATGCGCAAGCTGGAGAATACCATTGAACGTATGGAGAAGCTGAAGCAGCAAGGCAAGCGTACCACAAGCCCGCAGTTCGCCAAATATCTTGTACAGAAGGACATCTCCAAAGGATTAGTCGGTAGCATAGGTTCCGCAATAGCTATCGCGCTTGCCGCACTCGGTATCGTTCGTTTTGACGACGATGACTACGATCTGAAGATGCGTATCGGTGACGTGGAGTTTGGACTTTCCGATATCTACGGCATGGATGGATTCCTTATGGGCGCGTCAATCGCCAATGGTTTCAACAACTTCCTGACAGAGAAAGACTTCAGCAGCTTCGTTAGTATCTTCACGCAAGCAGCATCACAATTGTTCGATAACTTCTCCATGGCGGACTTCTACAATTCGACTCGTTACAGCAGCAACCTCGGAGACTTCGTGCTGGATAAGCTGCTCAACATTCCTACCATGCTGGTACCGGCGTTCTGGAAGATGTTCGTTAACGTTACGAAGACGCGCAATATGCAGTTCTCAAACAAGATGGAAGGTAGATTCGCTCGTGTAGGTTCGACAATCATTCCGTTCATCGGTAACAACTGGTACGCGGTTGATCCATACACTGGAGAGAAACAGATCAAGTACATCGGTGGTGATATCGGCACGTTCATTGCTAACGCTATTAACAAGAACTCGCCTATCAAAGTAGAACCGTTGCGCGTCAGTGAGTACGAAAAGGAAGCGCTCCGTCTAGGTATCAACAAGAGCGCATTACGCGGTGACTACACGATCAACGGTGAGAAGATCAGTTTGTCAACGAAAGGCATCCAGACGGTCAACGAGATATACGGACAGCTTAACAACGAGGAACTTGGCTATCTGTTCAGCAACAAGCGGAAATACACCGTAGAGAACGAGAAGGGCAAACGCGTGATGATGAAATACTCGCAGATGACTGACACGCAGAAAAAAGCCGTCATCAAGCGTATCATGCTCAATAACGGCTCTGTTGCTAAAGCGTATATTCTGACACAGGCGAAAGACTACAAGTATTATGCATCCGGCTCGGAGTATAGCAAGCTGATAGCACTCGGCGCGAAGAAGAACGTCTACCGTTCAAGCGCTACGAAGCAGGGGTTTGTCAAGTGAACTTGTACCACTGCTCTCTACACAGTTGTTGATGTAGCCATTCGATCTCCCAGTCATCACCGTACACATCCAAATAATCTCCTACGAGGGGGCATCTCAATTTGAGGTGTCCCCGTTCTTTTGTTACAAGTTTCAATGAATATTTCCCAATGCACCTCTGCGTGATATAATCATAGAATTCATTGAGTGTTTGAAAAATCACATCATTGAATAAGTACTTTTCTGTTATCCACATTTTACTTTCCTCTTTGACCAGATGTTTCTATTCTGACAATCAAAGTAATCGAATTGATGCGTACGGACTACACCGGAACCGTCAAGATCCAACCATGAACCGGAAAGTTTGTCTTTAGCAAGGTTGAGATAGAAGCTGTAGTCAATCTGATCCTTGTAATGTTCAAACTTCGCGGATCTAACATCATTATCCAGCAGCAATCCATGATCCGGACAACCGGCGCACTTGAAATACTGCGTACCTTTCAGCTTGTACTGCGTACCAAGTCTCGTATCGGTCGATGCAATCATACGCGTGTTACGAAGACTATCGATCTCCATACCGTTATCGTAGCGATACACCGTATTGTCAAAACTACCACCAACGATAAACGTCATCATGAAGTCTTCCAGATTGGTATTGTTACGGATAGATGCTTCAATATCCTTATTCTTTGCGAGGTAGTCAGTGATTGCTCTACCTACCGCATAGGATGTCAGCGGTGCAATTCTCGGATAGCCCTTGATGATTTTAGTATGGTTCAGCCAACCACCCTTACACTTTGCTTTGCCGCCTTCTTTGATCATCAAGTAGTTGTTCACGTCTCTCTGCCAGATTTCTTCCGCGTATTCATCTTCCAGCGTGATACCGCTAAGCTCATGCCACTCCTGCATCAACTTCTTGATCGTAGGAATATCTTTACGCCGACAGTAGAACAATACGCCATCCGTATTCGTCTGAATGATCTTCACGTTACCGTTGAGTACCGTGTAGACTTTGTTCGCAAACGCGGCAAGGAACAGCTGACCGTAACGGCAAGTACAGGTTCTCATGTACGGATCATACAGATCAAGACCCTTGCACCCGCTTGCACCGAACGTAGTATTCAGAATCAGTTTATAGACCAGCTGTAATAGGATATCTTCCGGTGTCGGATTCTCCAGATGCTTGATACGAAGTCTCTCATTGTAAATCTTGATGAACAGTTCAGGCTTCTGAATACATCGGCTCAACGTCTTCAAGAAGATCATGATTGACGGATAGTACGAACCGGCATCTGCGTTCATCAGTACCCACTCTGCGTTGCTCTTGACGTGCAGAACGGGTCTGTCGTGCGTCTTTGACAAAGAGAAGCTATCGGTATCATACTCGGAGTGAATTCCACCGTCAGCAAACTTCACCTTGTTCTCAAACAGCTTGACTGTCAGCGGCTTGTTGTTATGCAGGATATATTCGTAGACGTACTCCGGCAGGTTATCCTTGCAATAGGAGCGGATCTGAACCGGCAGTTCGATATCGATCTTCGTCTCGTCCGCGAAAGGCATCTTCTTAGCGTCAAGAACCAGCGAAATCAGCGAGGCGTTGGTTTTCTTGTATCCATACGCCAGTGGAAGGTTAAAGACCTTACAGAGGCTTAAACGGGTATCTACGAAGGGCTTAACGGTATCAAGATACCAATACATGGACGACCACACGTCATGCTTGTTGTATACGATAACGTCATCCTTATCTTGCTGCGTCAGATTGCGTTTGCCGAACGGTACGGTTGTCTCACGGATATCAAGACCAAGGATCGCTTCTTTGTTCTTCAGAGAACCGGTACTTGAATCGAACAAGTCAAGATACGTTGCACCGTTATAGCGTTTCGTTACGAACGGTATCAGCATCTGCGCGAGTTTCTGATCCTTCGGCTTATCTTTGTTGATAATCAGCTGCGAGAGGCAATAGAGAGTTTCAGGATCGAACGACTGATAGATACCGTTCGTTATTTCAAGGTCGTATCCTTTGATGTTGTATCCGGTCATGACGTAACCTTCACGGAACTCTTTCATGAGCGCGTCTCTTGAGTTCACGTCATCACTGGACACAACACGGAACGACTCTTTCAGGTTCTCCTGCAGATGTGATAACTCGGTAACATCATCCGGCAGATCGCCGAACGTGCAGCACCACCATTCAGGGAAAACCTCAAAGTCAAAGAATCGTAATTTCATTGCTTACCTCATTAAAATGGGAAGTATTCAGGATCTGCATCCTCCAACATAGCGAACTTCTGTATACGCAAGCCGTACTTGTCAAGTTCATCGCCGACACCAACATACACGCCGTACATAGAACAGATCATATCTTTGAACGTGGTAGACGATACCGGCTTGTCGAATCCGTTACGGCTACACCACTCTCTGAACATAGCGTACAGAGCAGACGGTATCTTGCCGTCAAGTTCTCCGGCTCTGATCTGATTCTCATAGAGCCATTCGTTAAGCGGCGACTGCTTTCTCTGGAACTTCCGGAGCAGCACATCCTCACTATCGTTGATTGCAAACTTGCCTTCTTCAATCACCTGCTTGATGCCTTCAACAGCCTTGAACAGAAAGTATTTCATATCCATGTCAGTCAGCTTTGCCATGAACTGCGGGTCAGGATTCTCCACACGGTGGTTCAGTTCGATCAACACCATTCTGCGGAACAAGCCTGCAGTGTTATCCATAATCCTCGGCAAGTTGTTACAGGAAAAGATACAGGTACAGAACGGACGATACTTTGTAACGCTCCTATAGATATTCCGAACAGCAATGATCTCACCGGAGACGATCGACTTGAACCGTCCGGTATCACCTAACGCCTTGTTCGACGCAAGGTCATCGTCAATGTTCACCAATTTGTTCATGGTTGACGCGATGTAGTAGTCGTTATCAAATTTGTTCAAACCGACATGGGATGTGTTATTCGTTCCGCACATTTTCTCAACCAAACGCATATACGTTGACTTACCGGTACCACCGTTGCCTTGGAAGATGAAGAACTTCGCCATGAAGTTATCCTTGACAAGACAATAGCCGGCGATCTGATACAGCAGCTTCATACGCGTAGTGTCACCGTTCGCAACCTCTTTGATGAACTGATCGATACGTGACGAATATGGAGGATCAGGATCAAAACCACACGGGATAGCGATCGTATTGTACTCCATCTTGTTAGCGGCTTCAAGCGTACCGTTGCGGAGATCAATGACACCGTTCTTGCAGGCAATCTTGAAGCACTCACGATTCATATCTTCAGGAGAAATCTGTGTCTTCACTTTAACGAACTCACGGATCTCTCTACGTCCGTTGATCGTGATGTTCTCGCTCAAATCACTGTAGATCATAGAATCGATTTCAAGATCTGTGATCGGCTTATAGTACACGCCGTTGAAGCTGTATACGTCAAGACCCATACTGATCAGGTCACGTTTCTTTACCAATTCGTTAGCAAGTTTGGAATATTTGTTACCCTTGTCAGTAGTTTTTTCGTCAGTATCAGGATCATCACTGTCCAGTTCTCTCAATACCGTGCTGTACAACTCTGTGTTCTGCAACGGTACAGCGAACAAGTTCTCATTGATTGCACGGATCGTCTTCTCGACTTCAGCCTTGCTCAACCGCTCACTCTGTTCAAGGAAGCTACGCCATTTCCAGAGTGCATCGTTACGCCCATCACCGTCATCATAGCCAATGAAGGACGGGATCTTCGTGATACCTACCGGACGAAGAAAGTACGGCAGTTCTTCTACGGTATCACTCCAGCTGCCCCACTTTCTGTGCGGGTCGTTGCAAGGCAACACAATGTAACCTGTTCCTGCTGCGCGTACATCAATCTCAACGTTCAAACCACACTTCACTTTAGAACAGGTTCTCTGCTTCTTGTTGCTGTCCTTAAACACCATATGGATTCCACGTGACGTGTAGTTGTAGTTGTATCTGACTTCCCAGTAGTTCAGCAGTCGTTCCACCACCTCTTGGGAACGAGGATGATCATGGTTATCAATATCAATAACGCAATAAGATTCAGGAACGACCCAACCCACTCTATAGCCATCAGCAACTGCTTCTTGAGCCTCTGCATGAGATAACGCTTGCGTTTTCCACTTCGTTGTTGTTGATTTGCAGTCTTTGCTGCTGTCATATTCTTCATGCTCGAACCTCTCCTTATCATATTTCGCAATCTTCACGAACTTACTGTTCGGAAAAATACGTTCCAGACGTTCAAGATTCTTATCCATTGCACTTTCCTTTCACGCGCATAAACAGATCCGCAAGCCGTTCCTTATTACGAACAGCATTCCATATTTCCTCTTCAATCGTATCCTCTGCAATGAGTACGTATATATTAACCTGATTTGTCTGACCGATACGCCACACACGGTGCAGCATCTGATTATACTTGATATAGCTGTAGTCCATCGTGTAGAAGATCAAGGTATTGCACATCTGCAAGTTGAATGACTCACATCGTGAGCACTGCAATAGGAGGATGTCCGCTTTACCCTGCTTGAACACTTCTGGATCATCTGTATGTGTGTATCCCATGAACGTATCCAACAAACTCATAATGTCGCTCTTGTCTTGTTCGAATTGATATACAACGACACTGTTCGGTTTCAGGTTACGCATCAGCCACATTATCTTCGCATTCTCGTTGATATACTGAACGTGCCTGACATCATCCAGATCGTTATAATACAGATACCCGTTCGCCAGTTCATGTAGCTTTGTAATAGCCGCCAGCTTTGCAACAGTCGTTTCTTCATCACCGATAGATAAGATACCATCCATTGCGTCAAGATACGCTTTCGTTTTCTCATACTTTATAGATACCGGAGTTACAACCAGCTTTGGCATCTCCACGTCACCGTCATCATAATTGACTCTCTGCGTGTACTGTGAGAGGTTTGCTTCCCACGCTTCTCTGTATCGTTCAGAGATACCGACAGGCACCTGCACTACACGAGAACCCGTGTAGATATCCTTCGTATCACACATTATATCGACAAACTTTGTGTAAGAGATCGTACCCCACTCTGATACATTCAGGTTATGCAATTGACAAAATATATCCACATCAGTATTCCCACGCGGAGTACCAGTCAGACCAAAAACGTATTCCACGTGTTTAGTCAGTTTATGCAGGAGACGTGAAGTCTTTGTATTGATCGCCTTGCAGCGGTGTACCTCGTCTACAATGACAACATCCCAATGCCTGTGAGTTAACGCATACGCGGTATCATCCTGAATCGCCTTGTTGAATGTCATATACTCCGTATCAATTGGAAGTATATTTTGCGGTTTAATCTCCGTCAACCACATCTTTCTAATAGCATCCGCAGTACTTAGAACAAGAACTTTGTTCTTACCGGATTTCACGACTTCGCGGGTAGCTTCAATCACAGGATATGTTTTACCAAGACCGGGTTTATAGAACAGGCAGGCGTGTTTCTTCTCCAACAGAAAGTCAGCACCGAACGCCTGATATTTGTGACGCTTCTTCAAGTATTCTTCGTAGAGCATTTCATGTATACCTCCATAGTTTTCTCAATGAGCGCGGGATCATCGATCCGCATCCAGATGCCATTCGCTTTCTCAATCTGCTTTGCAACAACAAGCTGACCTCTCGATAGACCGCCGTTCTTCTGCCCCTGCCTACCTGGACGCTTCACTTCCAGACCGCAATACAGACCGACAATAGCGTCTTCTCCAAGAAGTGTAACTAACGTAGACAATCTTGCCGGGATACAAGCAGTCAGATCGGGTCTACCGACCTCCGTCATAGCAGACTGCGGATTCTTGTACACGTACCCACCGTGTTTCCGTATCGCGTTCATGATCTTCCTCTGCGTTACTGACTCTAATTCCATATTGCGACCTCCTATAATTGCGACCTAATTGCGACCTAATTGCGACCTGAATCAAATCTGCGTGAGTTGCACACGCTTCACTCGTGATTTGATAAATAGAGGGGAGCGGTTAAACTCCCCAGGTTGTAGACAGTACTTGTACTTAGAACGGCAGTTCCTCGTTCGAAGCAACAGTGCCGGCAACATCGTACTTTACGATCTTGTAAGACTTCTTCGTCTCGGTAGTTGTGGTGAACGTACCGTCATCGTTCGGGATCTTGATTTCCTTCTCGTAGGATTCCTCATCAACCGTACCGTCAAACGACTTGCCAACCAGCTGCCGTCCGATGGTTTCATAATCCAATTCGAATGTCTTCTTCTGTTCAGGAGTCAGGTTCAGGCAAGCAGCAATCAGCTTGTTGAAACTCCACTTCGTGGTGGGCAGAAGCGCGTGGTACAGTGTGGTCTTACCGGCATCACCACCACATTCGAACTTCCACATCGGGTCACCCTTCTTCGTGGTTGTCAGTTCGGCGTTGGTAATGGTGAACGTGAACGTACCGACCTTGTCAAGATACTGGCTCGTTTCGAAATCTGCAAACTTCTCAATCATTGTTTTCTACCTCGTTTTCTTCGTTGTTTGTATTTTGAACTACCACATCGGCAGCTTCAATCTGTTGTTTCTCGATCATCTCTTGGAACTTATCGTATGTGAAATTCTCCACAAAGCAACCATGTTCCAGAATCAGATCGCGTGTTCCTGTATCCATCACCGGGTTCGGTCCGATATACGTCAGGAACTTCGTGTCTTTCGTACCATTGTTGTCAACCGTCTTCCGGCAGCAGTAGAAGATGTTGCTTGCATCCTTCATGAACTTCACGCCGGTATTGATCGTTACGTCAGGGATGATACGCATCTCTTTGGCAAGACCGCTCGTCTCGTACAACTCGTACTCTCTCGTGTGCGTAACCCACACAAGGATCGTACCCGTTTCCTCGGAGTACTTCTTCATGCTTCCCTTCATGCTCATCATCATGTCGGCAATATCACCCCACTCCTGCTTGGAGAGGTTCGAACCACCCTTGTTGAGCATGAGGTACTGCTTGTAATCATCCTGAAACGATCCGAGCGTATCAAAGACAATCGTCTTGAACGGATTCCCTTCCTTCCGCAGATCGCGCAAGAGTTCCGTACACTTCTCGATTGAAGTCTTCGCAATACGTCCATTCATGATAGGGTCGTTGCGGAGATTCTTCACTCGGATATTCCCGTTCTTGCAATCTGCAGGATACTTCGCCTGAAGGACACGCCCACCGCCATCGTTACCTACTGCACAATAGAGCAGCGGCTTCGGGTAGCTGCCGGCAATGATCGTCTTACCGGACTTCGGCTTGCCCATATACAGGTCGATATTATGAGTGATAAAGCTATCGAACTCCATATTATTTACTCCTTAATTCTTGTCAGTAGAACCAAACGCGCCATCGGTACGCGTTCCTTTCTTCTTCACCTTATCGGCTTTCACTGGAACAATCGGTACAATAACGATCTGACAGAACGCCTCGCCTGCTCCGTAGAACAGATCGTTGTCAGACACGTTATGCACAACAGCATTGACGCTCCCACTGTAGTTCGGGTCAATCGGACACGCTGCTACAATGAGTCCCTGCTTTGCAGCAGAGGTTCTTGCAAACAGGAAACCGGATTCACGAACCGGGATATTTGCTTTCACTTTGAGATCCACAACAGTGGTACTGTGTGCCTTAAAGATAACGCCTTCTGTCAGGATAATATCCGCTCCGGCATCATCCTCGTAGCCTTTGACGAACCTATCATTCAGTGTCTGCATTGGTGGTGTCCTCCTCTACGTCATCCGTATCCTCTACGTCATCGTCAGTATCCTGCACCTCGTCATACTGCGGGTCAGTCAGATACTTATGGATCATCTCTTCAAACTCCTGTGTATCAGAGACGAATCCCTGCTTTGCGAACACTCTCGCGACAACGGCACACGCGAATGCACACTCACTGGTGCTCGAACCGTTCCCTGCCGCGATATAGTAGCGTCCGTCCTCGTCATTGAAATCAACCTTCAGAATAGTTTTCATTGTTATCCTCCATAAAATTTTGTCCGGTACTATTATTATTCGCTGGATTGTTATTATCTGCCCATGTCGAATCGCACAAACTTACGCGCCAGTCTTTGGTTACTTCTTTCAAACAACCACCAAACCGGATACAATCGACATAATCCATTGAGCACTTAATACACTCTACCCGCATATATATCATCACCTCCAATAGTGCTTCCGGTACAGGAAGTCTTTCGTCAGTCCGTCTTCAATCATTGCTTCTGTCAGCTTCCTGCGATGCCGTCTACCCCACTCGGACATATACCCAGTGGTTATCTCACGCTCCAGTTGAGTGAAGCCTCTTTCTCCAATGCTCTGCACGATGTACTGTTTCACCTCTTGATATATATCCCGAATCGATTGCCGATGCATCTCTTCCTCGTATGTAACACGAAACTCCGGGTCTTCAGCTACATCCTCGAACGTCAAATCTTCATCCGATATCCCGGATACCGCCACCTCTGATAACAGCTTCAACGTGTCTTCTTCCACACGGCAAAGCCTGCTGTTCCAGCGGTGCTTATCAACAATATGATTCTTGAACGCGGTAGCAATGAGCGCTTTGTTCAGATAGTAACCTTTGTTATACAACTCGATTGCACAGATTCTGCACTCTTGAAACAGATCATCGAACTCGTATGACTTGTACTTCTTCAGCACATCGGATGCAAGTTTCATCATGTACGGGTCGAACAATTCAATCATGATATCAATAGATGGCTGCCCGAAACAGAGGATACCAGTAGACTTTGACGTAAAGCCTTTGAGCAGATTCAATACGTTCTCCGGTTTCAACGTATTGTACTTTTGGCAATCGGATACATAATAGATCAACTCATACTGCTGATTCTTTCGTAAGAAGAACGAGTAGATTGGATCCTTCGGCAATAACAGCTTTGCATTGCTAAGCGGGTCAGATCCAAGATATAGTTTCGCCTTTGAGATAAGCATAGAGCGCCTCCGTTGCTGTTTCTACAATCTTTGGTACCTGATTAACATCACCATTCCTATTGAGAAACCGCAAGAGACTGTATGCTATATCCTTCACACAATTCCTTTCAGAATCGATAACGAAACGTTCCAGCCACCGTGGATCCATCCAGAATTCATACTGCGCGAAATACAGCAGGATATTCCGCAGCTTTGACTTTTGATCTTTGTTATCCTTCAGATACACTTCCGCGTAATCGTTATCCACTTTGATGGTAAGCGTTACAGTATCGTAATACTTTGTGTCACAAACGATCTCATACGTCTTCAGCTTATCCTGTTTCATCAAGTCAAGCATCGTGTTCAGGACGTATTCCGCTCCACCGTGGGCAATGAGCAGTCTATTAACATCCCGTGGGATATATAACATATAATCAAACGGTTGGAACATCTTCTCTCACCATACAGTCACTATTCTCGTCATAAACGTAGACGATAGCGTCCGCCCCTTCTCCGATTTCAAAGCGTGTTACTTCAGGAATACATGACTTCGCCTTCGCAAAATCTTTCCGCCTGATACGATCCGGTACGTCCTCGTTCCGTTCGACAAGCTGGATAACTTTGTCGGTACTGTAATCGTTCATTTTACTACGATTTTCAATCCCGTTCTTGCTTGCTCTGTACTCCATGCTCCTTACACCAAGCATCTCTCGCTTCCTTTCTCAAAGATAACTCTTTGGTCGTATTACTTTTTGTCTGTTTACTTTTTGTCTGTTTATAATGTTCGATAACGCTCATAACGCTACGTTTGTCGATCAGATACCCTTCCTTTGCTGTAGGTGTAAACGACACCTTGATGCTACGCGGCAGTATTGCAATCGCGTACAACTCGCTATCCTGCAATAGCCTATATGTAGTCGGTGATACTTCAGTATAGCGTAGCCGTCTGAACTCTGTCAGATAACAGCGCTCACCTTTGTTCAGCTTACCTATCGTACTCACCTCTTTCTGTTACTAAACCTAACCCACAACGCAATAACTGCCGATCCGAAGATGGCTGCTATGATAAACACTGATATGATGAGTGGCATTTACTTTAGCACCTCAAATTCATTATTTTCTTTCAGCAAGCGCCTTTTCGGCTTCTTCCTGCGTCGGAAATACGTTATACCCCCACGTTCCACCATCTACATATACATTTGTTATAACGCAGATTGTGTCTTCTATACGTACAAAACCGCATACACGATCTGTGACAATCGTAGGCTTTCCTCCGAACACTACAATTGAGAAGACCTGGTCTCCATGTTTGCACGGCAGATGAACCCACTCGGATTTATTAGAAAAATGTTCGCATAATTTTGCTTCCTGTCCAAATCCTCTACACCAATCGAAACACGCAGCTTGATGAATACAGTCATTACAGTTCATTCTTCATCCTCCAATCCTTCTACACTTTCCATCTTTGCTCCACAATGGCAATACGGATATTCTTCAACAACGTATTTTGGAAAATCTGTAAACATCCATCGCTCGCATACAGAACATTCAAACGCATTTTCCATCTTCCCATTATGACCCCTGTAAATCCATTTGCCATGTCGAACTTCTTCTGCATCGGCGGTAGGTGAATTATCCAGCATTTGCATTATTTTATAAATTTTCATGCTTTCATCAGAAATCATTCCGTGGTATTCGTCCATCAATTTGGCGTTAATTTTATCTGCGTCAATGTATCTGCTCATCATTTATCCTCCTATTCCACGCTTCATCAGCGTCTTTTTGTGTTTTAAAAAATCCGGTGTCCGGATGAACATTGCAAAAATTTGAAGACGGGCAATAAACACGAACCAAGTTTTTAACGCTTACATACCGTCTTGCTTTTCCGCCGCAGAAAGGGCAATTACGTAATGTATGATAATCTTTGTTCTGCATATTCTTTTCCCTTTTCTCGTATCCAATAATAAACTGTATAACAACTGACGGGCTTTTGTTCGCACCATTCAACCACAGATTTCGTCTCTCCGTTAAGCGTTAAATATTTAGTATTTCTACGATTTCTGTTGTTCTCAGATGGTGTAACAAAACGGCAATTATCGGGCGAATATCCTTTGTTATTATCAATTCTGTCTAACTGCAAGCCTTTCTTATATCCATTGTCCAATGCCCACAATACAAAATTTTTCGATTCGTGCCATTCTTCACAGACAGTTATTCCTCTTGCACCGTATCGCTCGAAATTTTCTCTTTTCGGATTTTCACATCTTGCTTTCATCGTTTGCCAAAGATTAAAAAGTCCCTTGTGTTCTTTGTATAAGCCGTGTTTCACATTACCCTTATGATGATATTTTCCGATCCGTTTCGGCTTTAACTCATTCATTGTTTATCCTCCCTCTTATTCTCCAGCTTCTCAATCCGGTTTTTAAGTTTATAATACTTCGACTCTGCGTAAGCAGAAGCGAGAAGATGAGATACAGCAGCAATCATGAGAAGCACCCATACGAAAGTACTCGACACGTCCTTTGTGTAAGCAAGACCGATAGCAATTGTCAAGAACAAGGTAAACATATGATTCAGCAGATAATACATTTGTTATACTCCTTTCACCACACAAATTCTGGATGTTCTTTCATGAACGGTTCAACGACTTCTTTGATGGCGCGTTCTGCAGCTTCTTTGGATGAAAAATACACGGTAGTCATTTTGAACGTGCAGTGATTATCTGTAACAAATCTGTAATTTGCAGAATTGTAAAGAATATACCAGTGTTCATTATTTGTGTCCCACACTGCCGTGTCTTCACACTCATTGTCATACGCAAACTTCAACAGTTTACGATAGAGCAGCTGGTGAAGTGCCACTTGATTGGCAAACTGTTCATCGTTGAAATAGTTGCTAACAGCATAAAATCTGTTATCTATCCCAGCAGATGAATCAGTATACGCACCAACTTCATTGTTGGAACTTACATAATAATAATCGTCACCCGGTTCAACACGTTCAAACGGATTCTTTCTTACTTCAATTCCCAGCGCTTTTAACTGCTCGTCTGTCAGTTGAACATCCTTACCGTCAATTGTTAATTTGATTTCTTTCATAGCATACTCCTTTCACCATACGAAATCAGGATGCTCTTCCATAAATGGTTTGACCACTTCTCTGATTGCGCGAAGTGCATCATCGCTGGATGAAAAATAGACAACTTGTAATTTAGTATCGCAATCACATTTTACTCCGAACATTTTTCTACTGTAACTGTAAAAAATATAATGATGTTTTTTGTAAGTGCCCCATAATTGCCTGTCTTCGCATCCGTTGTCATACACAAACTTCAACAGCTTACGGTAAAGCAGCTGATGAAGTGCAACTTGTTGTGCTACAGAATCGTCGTTGAAATAGTTGGAGTTGTTAAACAGATGCTGATCGGTATAATCACCTTCTTCTACAAAATCGTCAATTTCACCATATTCAGTAACTCTATAATACGTATCGCCAATTGCAACTCTTTTAAAAGGATTCTGGTTATCGAGCTCAATCTTCAACTGCTTCAGCTGTTCCTCTGTCAACTGAACTTCTTTACCATCAATTGTCAACTTGATTTCTCTCATTTTATTCTCCTTTACCATACAAAATCGGGATGTTCTTTCATAAACGGCTCAATCACTTCGTTGATAGCACGCGCAGCAGATTCCATCGTAGAAAAATACACATCCGAATATTGAAAAGTATCGTTCCATGTAACATCGAATCCATTATCACCGTGGTCATACCGTATACACCAATGGCGATTTTCGCAATCCCACCGTTGATCGTCTTCACACGCATTGTCATACGTAAACTTCAACAGCTTACGATACAACAATTGGTGAAGAGCGATTTGTTGTGCAACAGAGTCGTCATTGAAATAATTGCAACGCTTAAACAAGGCATTATCTTCACCATCATCCTGTTCAGTATACCCATCTACTTCACCAAACATATTGATGAAACAATACGCATCGCCTTTTGCAACTCTATCAAATGGGTTCTTTTTCTTTTCCTCAAGTACAATTCTCAATAACCTCACCTGTTCATCCGTCAGTTCAACACGCTTACCGTTAATCATAACATAGTTATCCATATTACCACCCCATCCATGCGCCACAAGTAGAGCACGTCTTCGTTCGATCTTTTACCCAGTTACCGCATCCGCTGCACTCATATCCACCGCCACGGTCAACCCAGTGTGCTGTCGTAACAGGCACAACATACGTACCAGGTACACCAAGATACAACGCTTCCTCTTTCGTCAGCCCTAAAAGATACGGGTTAATGTACTTCAGTGCTATCATAAGCAGCTGTTCCAGTCGTTCATTCGTCATTGTGTTCAGCATCATCTGTCGACTCCTTCATAGGTGCTTCCGCCTCAATCATAGCGCGCAGATATTTCTCCCGTGCCACGTCAACAGTAGACGCACTCTCAATGTAATACTTCAGATCAGTGCAATACTTCAGGACAGCAAGCCACTGTGCAAACAGTTCAATCGCCCAGAAGTCAGTGTGATGTGTGTTGACCAGTTTAGCAATGGATCCATGCTCGGTATAGGTCATGCTGAAGAACAGTTTATCACGGTAGAACACGCTCACAAGATACTCGTGCCGTGTATTGATAATGTGGTCAGAGATGTACATATTCAGTACACCACACCGTACAGTACGCCATCTTCCAAGCGTCTTGTTGTTGCTCATACGATCCGTCAGCATGACAAGCACGTCACGGATTGATTCTTTAGTTGCTCTCATTTTCATTAGCATCCTCGTTTGTATAATAGGCGCTTGTAGCATCAACGTCATCACCAATAACCTCAATAGTAGCATACCAATAGCCTACTCTGTTGATCGCGTTAGCCCAACGTTCAGCACGTTCTTCACTCCTGAAGTCATCGGTCTGCCTGATTTCACCGGACAGGCTCCGGCACGTTACTCTGTAAAACATACTCTCTCTCCTTGTTAATATTGTTCAGTGTAGTGACTAACGCATTGTTGATCCGGTAGACATAACAAAGATCACCGTTCATCTGCGTGATCACATCGGGGAAAACATTCAAATTACTCAAAGCGTACATCTGGTACTTGCTCTTGCAAAAGAATGCAGCACCACGTAAAATAACTTGCTTCATCTGTTACTCCTTACAGTATTTATAGCATCGTCAATCAGTCTCTTGTACAACTGATACTCCTCTTCGGTCATCACGTCAAACACTGACGTTCCAGCCTCGCTGTGCCGATATCTGCTCAACACGTCCTGCAATAGAGGATAGATCGCATCCGACACAACGGGCTTCAGCTTATCCGGTATCAGTGTGGTGCCGGTACGGGTGTTAAACTTACACGTATCACTCTTCGCTTTCATACTTATCACAGATACGGTACAGTGCACTGTGCAGAGGCTCCGGCACATAGTCTCTGGCATCAGCCATTGCAAGAAACTCCTGTCTGGAGATCATCTTACGCAGTGGCTGCTTGGAGATGTAGCGTTTCAGCATCGCTCTCCAATAGTCTGCCGGATACGCTTCAAAGCAGTTAAACTCTACCTCGCTATTGTAGAATGGACACTCATCACAATTGACAGCATCGTCACAGTTGAACGTAGCAAGGCAGTTCCGCAGCTCATGCCTATCATTAAGGAGTTAGACAAGAGAGTGCGCGCTAAGTTCGACGATGAGAGCGTGTACATTATCGACGAGGATGACAGAGTGCACATGGCTCATATGGACATCCACTACGGTTACAGCGTCAACGGTGTTGCCTTATCTTCTCCAGCCATATAACCACCAAAAGCCGCTTTGATAGATTTTACTGGTTTTTCAGGATTCTCCGCATTATGCATGCGAATAACTTCTGGCTTTGCAATTTCTACAAGCTGATCATATGTATCAATAACAACTGTCTTTAGATCAGGATATTCTGTAGATTTATTCTCAACGACATCATCCACAAAATCTTCAAATCCAATACTGTTTGTTTCTTCATCATAATCCATTGACCATTCCGGACAATTCAAATAGTTGATTCCATTAATACCGTCAGCACCATCTTCTTTACCACACTCAAGAAAACGATATCCATCTTCACCTACAAGTTTCTCGCACATCTCTTTAATAATTGTTGTTTTCCTTGATATTCAATAGCAATATTCAATCCTGAAATAAATATATCGT
>OQVT01000574.1_pt1 | contig 21021 bp, 18 predicted proteins | sample 1691561 | NCBI WGS metagenome assembly OQVT01 (sample SAMN03418260, study PRJEB22391) | human gut metagenome | biome: human-gut; feature: organic feature; material: feces | host: Homo sapiens | place: Tanzania | collected 2013-01 | reverse complement strand
CTATGGTAATAAAAGCCCGTGAACTCGGTTATCAAAAGATATATGTACCTTTTGCAAACGGCGCAGAGGGCGCAGTGGTTGACGGCATTGAAGTTTATCCCGTTAAAAATATTTTACAACTGATTGCACACTTGAGCGGCGATAAACATATTGAACCTGCCGTTGCGGAAATTGATGAAGATAATACAGTCAAACAGTTTGTGCCCGATTTTTCACAGGTTAAGGGGCAGGCAGAAGTAAAAAGAGCACTGGAAATTGCGGCTGCAGGAGGTCACAACATACTGTTAATCGGGCCTCCCGGATCGGGTAAAAGTATGCTTGCAAAGCGTATTCCGTCAATTTTGCCCGATATGACATTTGAAGAAATGATTGAAACCACAAAAATTCATTCAATAGCAGGTTTACTCGACAAAAACGGACTTGTACGCACACGACCGTTCCGTTCGCCACATCATACGGTAACTGCCGTGGGTCTTGGCGGAGGAGGTACAGGAACAGTTCGACCGGGTGAAGTATCGCTTGCTCATAACGGCGTACTTTTTCTTGACGAATTACCCGAATTTTCCCGAATGTCGCTTGAAGTGCTCCGTCAGCCTATTGAGGACGGAAAAATTACGATTTCCCGTTCGCACGGAAGCTACACTTATCCTTGCACCGTTATGTTGGTTGCGGCAATGAATCCGTGTCCGTGCGGATATTTTAATGACCCGTCAGGAAAATGCACCTGTACTCCGCAAAAGATACATAATTACCTTAATAAAATCAGCGGCCCGCTGCTTGACCGTTTTGATATACATATAGAGGTATCGGCAGTTAAATTTGAGGAGCTTAGAGATAAAGAACAGACGGAGCCGTCTGCCGAAATTAAAAAGCGTGTTGACAAAGCAAGAAAAATTCAGTCCGAACGCTACAAAGGCACAAGTACAAGCTGTAACGCAAATATAAATGCCGACCAGTTTGAAAAAGTATGTATTATTGATGACGAGGCGGAGCAAATGCTGAAAAGTGCGTTTGAAAGTATGGGAATGACCGCAAGAGCCTACGACAGAGTGCTTAAAGTCGCAAGGACGATTGCCGATCTCGACAACAGCGAAATCATTAAATCCGACCATATTCTTGAGGCAGAGCAGTATCTTGCCAAGGAGCGTTTGATATATTGTCAGTCTAGCTCTCATGAAGAGAAATATTTTAAAAACATTCTTTTTAAGAATCCTATCAAAGGAACTAAGGTTTCCACCCTAGAGGATGCAATCCATGCTGCCGACCTTTTGAGAAAACGATGGCATAGTGGTGATGGACCGATTTCTAGCGTTCTTCGATTATTAGAGCGAAAAGGCATTAAGATTTTATCAACAGAATTGCCTGATAACGTATGGGGTATGAGTACATGGGCAGATAAGAGGCATCCCCTGATTGTTCTCGATATGCGTCCGGAGAAAACAACAATAGAACGTCTCCGTTTTACGGCAGCGCATGAGTTAGCTCATCTGCTTCTTACCTTTCCTGCAAGTGCAGAGTTAGACGTAGAGAAGCGCTGTAATAAGTTTGCTGGCTTTTTCCTCTTTACCAAGCAGGCTTTAATCGAGGAAATGGGAAGTGAAAAGCGAGATGAACTTATGCTTGAAGAAATGATAGACCTCAGGGAAGTATATGGCATATCGATAGCAGCCCAAGTACATGCAGCCTGGGATATCCGCATGATTTCCCGTGAACACTACGACTGGTGGTTTGATGAAAAAATCAAGAAGAACAGGCTGGAAGTTGGTTGGGGTAAATATGAATTTCCTGAGACAATAGGAAGAGAGAGGAGAATGGAAGCTAGAACAAGAAAATTATAAAAGTAAAAATGAAAATGGCAGAATTAATATCACATATATATCAAGATAATGTAGGGCGTTGGATTATACAATCTAATGAGGAACATTCTGTTGGTGTAGCTAGGCTTGCTGCTCGTTTCGCTGGTGAATTTGGTATGAGTGAATGGGGCAAAGTTTTGGGGCAGTTTCATGACAAGGGTAAGGAATCACATGCTTTTCAGCAACATATTAAAAAAGAGAGTGGATACGAGCCTGATATTAAAGTTTGTGGTAATTATAACCATGCTTTTATTGGTGGTGTTTTGGCACGAAGACTTTATGGTAAATCTGCTGATATTTTCTTTGTTAATCAAATTGTGTCTCATCATACAGGCTTACATGATTATGATGAGATAGAAGGAATTCTTAATCAGGATATTCCAGCAGAAGTTAATGTCAATATAGGAAAGGAAAAATTAAATGTACCTGCTTTCAAGATTCAAACTAATGATTTTCATCATTTAGCTCGTATGATGTTTTCATGTTTGGTGGATGCTGACTTTCTTGATACTGAAGCTTTTATGGATAAAGAATCTTCTGTATTAAGACGGAATAAAGCTACGTTACATGATTTGCTGTCTTTACTCGAAAAAAAACTGAAGGATTTGAAAGCTAAAGCAGATAATTCTGATGTTAATGCTATAAGAAATCAAGTCCAGCAGCAATGTATTAAAATGGCGGATACAAAAATAGGTTTTTATAGTTTGACGGTACCAACTGGTGGAGGAAAAACATTGTCTTCTTTAGTATGGGCAATGAAGCATGCTATCAGAAATGGTCAGAAAAGAATTATTATAGCCATTCCATATACAAGTATCATTGTTCAGACGGCGTCAGTTCTACGGAGCATTTTTGGAGAAGAGAATGTTTTGGAGCATCATAGTAATGTGGATCCTGAGCATATTAAAGACGAAAGACTTCAGGAGAAAATGAAGTTGGCGACAGAAAATTGGGACTATCCAATAATTGTAACGACTAATGTGCAATTATTTGAATCTATGTTTAGCAATAAGCCATCTGTTTGTAGGAAGCTTCACAATATAGTCAATAGTGTCGTAATCTTAGATGAGGTACAGACGCTTCCTATGGACTATCTTCAGCCTGTTGTGGATTCATTGAAAACGTATCATAAACTATTCAATGTTTCTTTCTTGTTCACTACGGCAAGTCAACCCGTGTTAAGTGGGCTTATAGAAGGATGTAATCCGAAAGCTGCATTCAGAGGAATTGAACATATTACAGAAATCATTCCTAGTGAGTTTAAGTTGCATGACAAGTTACGAAGGGTAAAGTTAAGTATCAATAACGAAGGAAGAACGTATGATGAGGTTGCTGAGATGTTGAGCAAGCATAAAAGAGTGCTTTGTATTGTAAATACTCGTCGTGATGCTAGAGAACTCTATACACGTCTGCCGCAAGAGGGTATTGCATTACATCTTTCAAAGATGATGTGTCCGGCACATATTAGCGAGACGTTAGAAACACTCAAAAAAGCTCTAAAGGACGATACTAATGAAGTTATCCGTGTTGTCTCCACGCAATTGATTGAAGCTGGAGTTGATTTGGATTTTCCTGTTGTATATAGGCAAGAAGCTGGACTTGACTCTGTATTGCAAGCTGCAGGTCGATGTAATCGAGAAGGAAAGAATGGCTTAAGTACTACTTATGTCTTTTCTTTGGCTAAAGAGCATAATCTTCCTAGAGGAGATATGCAGGCTGCAAATAATGCAAGGTTAAGTCTTAGTGCAGATATGGATTGGTTTGCTCCAAAAGCTATGACTTCATATTTCAAGCAATTATATTGCAGAAAGGAAAGTTTCGATGTAAAGGGTATGAAGCATTATCTTTATAATCCTAAGGAAATATGTTTTGCTACTGCTGCAAAAGAGTTTCAGATGATTGCTGATAATGGTATCAATGTTATTGTCTGTTGGAGAAATAGTTTTGAGCTTATACAACAGTTATTGGAAAAGGGACCTTCATATATACTGATAAAGAAGCTATCGAAGTATATGGTAAATATCAATAAGACAGATTTCAAGTCTTTGTTAGATATGGGTGTCATTAGTGAGAAAAAAGAGGGACTCTTTGTTGTCGATTATAAACAGCAGTATGATGAACATATAGGCTTGTGCATCGATAATAATTGGGCGAACAAATCGATTATTATTTAAATGGGAATGATATGGTAAAGAAAAATTCGATAAAGCTATTTGGGGATGATAAGATTCGTGCCATTTGGGATGATGATCAGGAAAAATGGTACTTTTCTATTGTTGACGTTATTGCGGTTTTGACTGAAAGTCCTAATCCTCAAACCTATTGGAGAGTCTTAAAGAAACGACTTAAAGATGAGGGAAATGAAACCGTTACAAACTGTAACGCTTTGAAAATGCGTGCAGCTGATGGTAAAATGCGATTAACGGATGTTGCTGATACAGAGCAGCTCTTACGTATTATTCAGTCTGTACCGTCTCCAAAGGCTGAACCTTTTAAAATGTGGCTTGCTAAAGTTGGAGCAGACAGACTGGATCAAATGCAAGATCCAGAATTAAGTATACAGCAGGCCATGATAGACTACAAACGATTGGGATATTCGGACAATTGGATTAACCAACGTTTGAAAAGTATTGAGATACGCAAGGACTTGACAGACCAATGGAAGCTTCATAATGTTGAGGAAGGGGTACAGTTTGCATCTTTAACAGATATAATCTATCAGGCTTGGGCTGGTAGAACAACAAAAGAATACAAACAGTATAAAGGTTTGAAAAAGGAAAATCTGCGTGACAATATGACCAACGAGGAACTTATTCTTAACATGCTTGCAGAACTCTCAACGACGAGCATTACTAAGGCAAAGAATCCTCAGACTTTGGATGAAAATAAGCAATGTGCTAAAGAAGGTGGTAATGTAGCGCGTGTTGCAAGAGAGGAACTTGAATCCAAGACAGGGCGGCAAGTTGTGTCTCCACTTTCGGCAAAAAGATTCTTTGAGGCTCAACAGCCAAAGAAGAATTTGGAAGATAATAATAATGATAAAAAAGAAGAGAAATAGCAATATGGAATATACAGACAAAGAATATTGTTTGGAGGTGTGGGGTGATATGGCTTGTTTCACAAGACCCGAACTGAAAGTTGAACGTGTTAGCTATGATGTAATTACTCCATCAGCTGCACGAGCTATATTCGAGGCTATATTTTGGAAGCCTGCTATTCATTGGCAGATTACCAAGATAGAGGTATTGAAACCTATCAAATGGACTTCTGTAAGAAGAAATGAGGTGGGGGCGGTAGCTGGTAAATCTGTCATCTTTATAGAGGAAAAACGCCAGCAGAAAAATACTTTGCTTTTAAAAGATGTAGGTTATCGAATTTGGGCAAAGATGGAGTTCCGTTCTGTATCGAAGCGAAAGGCAGAAGGAGATTTGTTTTCTCATGAGCCGGGTAAAGATGAGAATCCGATGAAGTATTATCAGATGTTTGAGCGTAGAGCAAGCAAGGGACAATGTTTCAATCAGCCTTATCTTGGTACTCGTGAGTTCTCTGCCTCTTTTCGTCTCGTTAATCCTGATGATGAGGCTTTGACTTCACCAATATCTGAAGAGCAAGGTGGTACTAAAGATTTAGGAATCATGCTCTATGATATGGACTTTGCTGATAAGAAGAACATCCAGCCAATGTTCTATCGTCCACAGATGAAAGATGGCGTAATTATTGTTCCACCAATTAATAGTGAGGAGATTTTAAGATGATACTAAAAGCGTTATATGACTATTATAATAGATGCGGTGATGATATCGTTCCTATGGATATGGCGTATGTTGATTTTTATTATTCTATTGTTTTAGATGAGAAAGGAAATTTCATACGTCTTGAACCTTTAGGAGGCGATAGTGGTTTGCCGCTTCTGACGTTTCGTCCAGAAGAACGTACGTCAGCTCCTGTACCGCATTGTATGGGAGATCATGCTGGTTATATTTTAGGTTTAAAAGAAGTAAAAGCTAAAGAAAATTTTGATTATGCTAAAGAAATGACTCGAAATGAGAAAACCTTTACTGCTTTTAAAAAAGATGTAGAAAACTATTTCAATATCTTGCCGGATAATAGTTTTGTACAGGCTATACATGCTTTTTATGAAAAGTTTAGTCTGGAAACAATTTATGCTATTAAACATGATTCGCATTGGGTTGATTTCTGTAAGTATCTTGCAAAAAATATAACATTCAGCGTGATAGGAATAAATGGATATGCTGCTAGTGACAATGAAATAATTCAAGTAAAGAAACAAAGTAAGTCAAACGAAAACAAGAAGGCTGTCTGTCTTATAACAGGAGTAAAGGAAAAGCCTGTTAATACGACTTATAGTTCGTTCATCTTGGGAGGAAAAAGCAATGCTAAACTTGTTGCTTTCCAGGTTAATTCTGGCTATGATTCTTATGGAAAGAAAATGGGGCTAAATGCGCCTATATCAGAAGAAGCTGAGTTTAAATATACTACGGCTTTATTGAAACTATTATCAAAGAATTCTCGAAATAAGTTCCGAATTGGCGATCGTTCATTTATTTTTTGGGCGTCCTCTAATAATGAGGCAGCAGAGCAGACAGAAAAAAGCCTCTTTGATCTGTTGGGATATAACGAAGAAGTGAATGATGATCCAAATGCTAAGATAGAGCAAGTGCGAAAGGTGTTTACTGCTATATATTCTGGAAGTTTGAAAACATCATTAGAAGACCGTTTCTATATACTCGGACTTGCTCCAAATTCGGCTAGAATAGCCGTTGTATATTGGTCGGAATGTTCTCTGAAAGAATTTGCAGGAAAGATATTGTGTCATTTTAAAGATATGGAAATCAAAGATACTCGTAATGATAAGAAACCATATATGGGAATCAAAAGTATGCTTTCAGCTGTCACTCTTAACGGGAAACAGTCTGAAGCTACCCCTAATCTTCCTGAAGCTATTGTCAAAAGTATCTTCCAAGGGACGCCATATCCATTCACTTTATTTTCTGCATGCATTCGCAGAATAAGAGCTGAGTTAGGCGGCAAAGACGCAATTCGTATTGCTCGTACGGCAATCATCAAGGCATATCTTAATAGAACAAATAGTAATAATAAAAAAATAGAAATTATGTTAGACAAGAGTAACACAAACCAAGGCTACTTATGTGGTCGTCTTTTTGCAGTTCTTGATAAGATTCAAGTAGATGCAAATGGAGGTAGCAGCATACGAGAAAGATATATGAATGCTGCCAGTGCAACACCAGCTTCTGTGTTTGCAACAATTCTTAATCTTTCTTCACATCACATGGAGAAGTTGACGAATGAGGGTAAGAAAATCTTCTTTGAGAAGATGAAGCAGGAGATTATTGATAAGATACCTTCATCTGGCTTTCCTGCACATCTTGATCTTCAAGACCAGGGTAGATTCTTTATAGGATACTACCATCAGAGACAAGAGTTCTTTACGAAGAAAGAGGAAGAGAATAAAGATTAAAATATTAACGTTAAAAAATAAATATTATGGCTGAATTAAATAATAAAATTGATTTCGTTTACATTTTTGATGTTCAAGATGGTAATCCTAATGGAGACCCAGATGCAGGTAATCTTCCTCGTGTGGATGCAGAGACTGGTATGGGCTTAGTTACTGATGTGTGCTTGAAGCGTAAGGTGCGCAACTATGTACAGGTCGCAAAAAGTCTGGCTGATGGGTATGATATCTTTATCAAGGAGAAGGCCGTTCTCAACAATGAGATAGATAAGGCATATGATGATTCTGAAGTCAAGAGTGCAAAAGACAAAACGGCAGCAGCTCGTTTGTTTATGTGCAAGAACTATTATGATATTCGTACTTTTGGTGCTGTTATGTCTACAGGAAAGAATGCAGGACAGGTAAGAGGTCCTATTCAGCTTACATTTGCCCGCTCTGTAGATTCAATTGCAACTGCTGAACATTCTATTACTCGAATGGCAGTCGCTACAGAAAATGAAGCAGAAAAGCAGAAAGGTGACAACAGAACTATGGGTCGCAAAGCAACTGTCCCTTATGGCCTCTATGTTTGTCATGGCTTTATTTCTGCAAATCTTGCAAAGCAAACTGGTTTCTCTGAGAAAGATCTTCAGCTTTTCTTTGATGCATTAAAGAATATGTTTGATGTAGACCGTTCTGCAGCAAGAGGCTTGATGAGTGCTCAGAAATTAATCGTGTTCAAGCATGATTCTGTTCTGGGTAATGCTCCAGCGAATAAATTGTTTGATTTGGTGAAAATCAAGAAGAATACAGATGTACCACGTTCATTTGGCGATTACGAAGTTATGGTACCTTCCCAAGAGGAGTTGGATAATATATATCCAGGTGTAACAGTTGAAGAATTGATTTAGTATCATCATGTATACTGAAGACGAAATGCTCATGTTGTCGGGGATACAGCACTTTATGTTCTGCCCCCGACAATGGGCTTTGATTCATATCGAGCAACAATGGGCAGAAAATAAACTGACGACTGAAGGGCAGATTCTACACAAGAATGTAGATAATCCCTTCTATCGTCAGAAGAATGGTGATGTTATCACGCTTCGTTCCCTCCATATTGCCTCTAAAGAATTAGGGTTATATGGTATAACTGATGCTGTAGAACTTGTTCCAACTGATTCTTCTGAAGATGCCATCACTCATCAACGCTACAAAGGCTATTGGAAACCATATCCTGTAGAGTATAAAAGAGGGCATCATAAGCCTGATGAAAGAGATGAAGTACAATTGGCAGCCCAGGCTATGTGTCTTGAAGAAATGTATGGCATTCATATTCCATACGGTGCATTGTATTATGATGAAGTAAAACATAGAGAAACAATTTCTATTTCTGAGTCATTAAGAAGTACGACTATTCAATGTGCCCGTCAGATGCATGAGGTATTTAAAAGCGGTATCTTGCCAAAAGCTAACAAACAGCACCATTGCAAGAATTGTTCTCTGGTAAATCTCTGTATGCCGGAAATGAGTGATTGTACTCTAGTATCAACCTATTTAAATAAGAATCTATATGAGGATATTACTTAATACATTATACGTGACAACGCCTGAAGCCTATCTAAGTAAAGAAGGGTTGAATGTTGTGGTATCTGTGAAGCAAAACGAGATATTCCGTATTCCTATCCATAATATAGAGCAAATTATTACTTTTGGTTATATGGGGGCAAGTCCTGGATTGATGAAGTTGTGTGCAGATAACAATGTTTCTCTAACCTTCCTTTCACCGCAAGGAAGATATATCAGCCGTTCGCAAGGTCCGACTAGAGGAAACGTTTTGTTGAGAAAAGCACAATATAAGAATTCTGATGAACCTAACTATGCTCTTCATCTCTGTAAACTCTTCATAGGAGGTAAAATCCAAAACTATCGTAATATCTTACGTCGCTTTATTAGAGACAATGGAGATGATGAGGCTATAGCATATATTTGCGAGGAATTGCTTCGATGTAAAAGAAGAGTTTTAAATGCTGAATCTATAGATAGTGTGAGGGGAATAGAAGGAGAAGCTGCCACTGCTTATTTTGGTGTTTTCTCACGCCTTCTTCTAAACCAGAAAGAAGATTTTGTATTTGAAGGTCGCAATCGTCGTCCACCAAAAGATGCGATTAATGCGATGTTATCTTTCGTATATACTCTTATATGTAATGATATGACATCGGCTTTGGAGACTGTTGGCTTAGACCCATACGTAGGGTTTATGCATACTTTAAGACCAGGGCGTGCTTCTTTATCTTTGGACATGATGGAGGAGTTGCGAGCATATTTGGGTGATAGATTGGTTCTATCTTTAATCAACAGAAAACAGATTACCATCAAAGATTTCATCAAGCAGGGTGACGAAGGTATCGTCATGACAGATTCGGGGCGTAAGATTATACTGTCTGCTTGGCAAAACAGAAAGAAGGAGCAGATTATTCATCCTTATTTAAATGAGAAGGTAAGTATAGGTCTTCTTCCTTATGTTCAAGCAATGTTGTTGGCAAGATTCATCCGCAAGGATATTGATGATTACCCTGTATTTTTAATCAAGTAGCTTATGTTTGTGCTGATTACTTATGATGTTAATATAACATCGCCTTATGGTGAGAAACGTTTGCGCAATGTAGCGAGAGCGTGTTTGAATTATGGAAAGAGAGTTCAAAACTCTGTTTTTGAATGTATTTTGACGGAAGCTCAATTTGTTGTGTTGAGAGACCAGTTAAAGGGAATTATCGATTCAGGGCAAGACAGTGTTAGATTCTATATCCTTGGGAAGAACTGGAAACGTAAAGTTGAAACGTTGGGTAAGGATATGGGGCTTGACTTTACTGGTGAGCTTATCATTTAATATATGAGGGTGCGAACCTATTGTATTGCAAATAAATCCGGTAGATTCGCACTTCTTGTAAATCAATAAGTTATGTTTTTATCAGCTTTTATATTATTTTATGGGTAATTATTTTGTTGTTTTTCGCAAAATATCTACCTTTGCATCGTGATATTCAGCCTTTTGCTGAATATGCAGTCACACCCTGTATGGGTGTGTGGATTGAAACAACAGTTCGTTGCGTAAACCTTTTGAGGCTGTATAGTCACACCCTGTATGGGTGTGTGGATTGAAACGACTATGCCTTGTGCATACCATCTGAAAAAAGAAGTCACACCCTGTATGGGTGTGTGGATTGAAACTACAAGATACCTAGGGGAACAAAAAACGCTCGGGTCACACCCTGTATGGGTGTGTGGATTGAAACGTAAAAAACTCTCTGCAAAATGATTTGGGTGCAAAGTCACACCCTGTATGGGTGTGTGGATTGAAACCACTTTGGAGCAATATTACACGGGTGATACTGATGTCACACCCTGTATGGGTGTGTGGATTGAAACTTTGTATGACCTCAAAAATGTTTGAGTACACGGGGTCACACCCTGTATGGGTGTGTGGATTGAAACAAATATGGAAATAAAATGGTAGTTGACGCTATCAGTCACACCCTGTATGGGTGTGTGGATTGAAACGTAAAATTGCCGTATCTTTGCACCGTGTTTAAGAGTCACACCCTGTATGGGTGTGTGGATTGAAACTCGCCGTCTCCACCTGGGAGAGTACCGGAACCCGAGTCACACCCTGTATGGGTGTGTGGATTGAAACACTAAAAAGTTAAATGAAAATTATGAATATGAATGTCACACCCTGTATGGGTGTGTGGATTGAAACTTACAAGAGAATCCTGAATTTGCAAGTAAGTTGAGTCACACCCTGTATGGGTGTGTGGATTGAAACGAGAAAATAAGGAAAGAAAAAATCTTAGCTATAGTCACACCCTGTATGGGTGTGTGGATTGAAACCCAAATGCGGCAGCGTATGCTGATGGCCACAATCGTCACACCCTGTATGGGTGTGTGGATTGAAACACGGTTCGAACTGTATGCCCCCACGTTTTCCCCGTCACACCCTGTATGGGTGTGTGGATTGAAACATAGCGATTCTTTATTAAAGTTTTACATTTTAACGTCACACCCTGTATGGGTGTGTGGATTGAAACTTTACGCTCATTTGCCAAGGCAAATGGCGGTCGTGTCACACCCTGTATGGGTGTGTGGATTGAAACCCTCTGTCCTTATGGATGCTTGGGAATTTGGCTCAGTCACACCCTGTATGGGTGTGTGGATTGAAACAAAGATTGACGTAAAATCAGCAAGCGGAGCAACGTCACACCCTGTATGGGTGTGTGGATTGAAACAATAATCATAATTATATTCGGATTTTTAGTTAAGTCACACCCTGTATGGGTGTGTGGATTGAAACATTCTACAACCGCCAAACGTTTAAACATTGACAAGTCACACCCTGTATGGGTGTGTGGATTGAAACTTCGGCTGAAGATATATGGATGTCTGCTGCATTACGTCACACCCTGTATGGGTGTGTGGATTGAAACAACATTGCAGGATTTGTTGGTTTTGAAGTAACAGTCACACCCTGTATGGGTGTGTGGATTGAAACATCTTATGACCCCGAGACCAAAAAACGTGTGCCCGTCACACCCTGTATGGGTGTGTGGATTGAAACTAACGTTGCCGTTTTACCGTCAGTACTCAAAGTAGTCACACCCTGTATGGGTGTGTGGATTGAAACTTTCAACCCGGCAACGGTACACCCCGTCATTTCGTCACACCCTGTATGGGTGTGTGGATTGAAACCATCTATTCCGCCTTTAAGCGAATCGGAGTAGAGTCACACCCTGTATGGGTGTGTGGATTGAAACTGATTAAATACCTCATTACCCAAATCAACAATACGTCACACCCTGTATGGGTGTGTGGATTGAAACACTAACAGGAACACCATTCGGCAAACCGTTTTTAAGTCACACCCTGTATGGGTGTGTGGATTGAAACTACCTATAATCGGCAAATATGGCGTTTTATACAGTCACACCCTGTATGGGTGTGTGGATTGAAACTTTAAGACTTTTTAACGAAAATAATTTGGTGGTTGTCACACCCTGTATGGGTGTGTGGATTGAAACCTCAGCCTGTGGAACATCAGCGGAAATCTTTTCCAAGTCACACCCTGTATGGGTGTGTGGATTGAAACTCGCCGCCTCCACCTGGGAGAGTACCGGAACCCGAGTCACACCCTGTATGGGTGTGTGGATTGAAACATATACGGATGCTGTTATAACGCTGAATATGACGTCACACCCTGTATGGGTGTGTGGATTGAAACAAAACGTTGGGCGCAAAGCGTTATATGATTCAAGAGTCACACCCTGTATGGGTGTGTGGATTGAAACCGTTGCAGTTATTTGTTATCGGGTTATTCGTTGGCGTCACACCCTGTATGGGTGTGTGGATTGAAACTTTGGTATCTCTGTCTTCTTAGCATATTCAGATGTCACACCCTGTATGGGTGTGTGGATTGAAACTTGAGCATAATTAAGCGCAGCAGATGATACATAGTCACACCCTGTATGGGTGTGTGGATTGAAACTGTAATAACCTCCTGGCTCCTGGGATTTGGTTGAAGTCACACCCTGTATGGGTGTGTGGATTGAAACAACCACGTTTTTTATTGGGTGATTATCGCTTTAGTCACTTTAGAATATTTTGGGAAGTAATCAATTCTACAATTAGACTTAATCGGTAACCTTGTCGGAGACTTTACGGGTGGTAAAAGAGATTTAGCGGTAATGCAAATACGTATATACTATTAGACTCAAACCTATTGACAGAAAACTCGCCAACCTTTAATTTGTTAGCACTAATATCACTATTGCCACGCTTTGTTGTAATAGCTTGAATTATAGAAAAATAAGTGTGACGATTCGTGCCATTTTAATTGTCACCTAATGTCATCCGGAAAGAAATAATCAATGTTGGTTGGCAATAAACGGTATGGTTAAAATTTCTTCTGTCCTCCGAGAAGTTTACCCCCTACTTTTACTATCCTTCTTTGTTCATCAGCCGAGAAATTGGCAAAATCGGGCTATTTTTCTTTATTTAACTTCGAAATTGAGTGGAATATCAGAGAAAATCTATAAATTTGCATTCAAATACAATATTTTGTAAAGAATGGAAGATAGAGAACTGTTACTGAAAAGTGACCCGGAGTTTGACCGCCTCGCCTTTACGGTGTTGGCTATCGAGGCTTCGGCACAAAAAATGGGTATATCGCCGTCTGAAATGAGAAAGCGATTGGATAAGGTGGGGCTAATCAAGAGTCTCATCCAAGATTGCTATGATACTCTACATACCGAGAGTCGGGAAGCTGTAGCAAATGATGTGGTCGAAGCTCTTAAAAATTGGGAAAGAAAAGAATAATGGAAAAGCAATTCAAATCATATGAAAGGATATAATTATGTTGGATTTCTTATTATGGAATAAAATCGCTCGTATCATAAAGCAGTTGGCCGACACGCTGCATATATCAACCGACAGAGCTTTGCAGATATTCTATGACTCTGATGTTTGCCGTATGTTACATGATAAAGAACTTGGCTTGCATCTGATGAGTGACACATATATTGTAAATGACTTGATAGAAGAGCTAAGGAATAAGCAATAGCAAAACGATGGAAGCAAATAATAATAAGATAACTTGTCCGAAATGCAACTCTCTGAATGTGCAATCAGAAGGGATGATTCATCTCTGTATGGATTGTGGATATAAATGGGAGGATGAAGCGCAGACGGATTTGGGCGAAATGATCATTTACCAATCTGATGAAGGTGTAAAACTTGACGTGAGATTGGAAAATAAAACCGTGTGGTTGAATCAAGAGCAAATAGGTGCTTTGTTTAATAAAAGTAAAGCAACTATTAGTGAACATATTTCCAATATTTTCAAAGAAGGAGAATTAGAAGAAAAAGTGGTTGTTCGGAAATTCCGAACAACCACTCGACATGGTGCTTTAGAGGGGAAAACACAGAGTAAAGAGGTAAAGTACTACAATCTAGACGTAATTATCTCTGTGGGCTATCGTGTAAAATCTATTCAAGGTACACGATTCCGCCAGTGGGCTACAGAACGACTCCATGAATATATTGTGAAGGGATTCACAATGGATGATGAGCGACTCAAGAAAATGGGTGGCGGCAGTTACTGGAAAGAACTGCTAGACCGCATTCGTGATATTCGCTCTTCAGAGAAGGTACTTTATCGTCAGGTACTCGATATCTATGCAACAAGTGTTGACTATGATCCGCGGACTGATGCCTCGAAGCTATTCTTCAAGATAGTGCAAAACAAATTGCATTATGCCGCCCATGGACATACTGCAGCTGAGGTCATCTATGAACGGGCAGATGCAGAACTGCCATTTATGGGTTTGAAAACTTTTGAAGGAGATTTACCTGCCATCAAGGATATAAAGATAGCCAAAAACTATCTGAAGGAAAACGAACTGAAGATTCTCAATAATCTTGTTTCTGGATATTTCGATTTTGCAGAGATTATGGCTTTGGAACATCGTCCTGTCTATATGATGGATTACGTGAAGCAGCTCGATACCATATTGCAATCTACAGGACGCCCATTGCTGAAAGGTTCTGGTAGCATCAGCCATCAGGAAGCTATGGATAAGGCTTTGGCAGAATACAGAAAGTATCAAGTCAAGACCTTGTCTCCAGTAGAGGAAGATTATCTGGATTCTATCAATGCTTTGGGTAAGATTGTAAAAAGAAAGAGAAGACAGAAGGGTGACCAGTAGTGAAGGGAATTAAAAAAAATATAAGCGTGATGTTAAATGGCTTTTTATTGTCACTTAATGTCACGCTTATTGCGGTAATTTTATTTCTTTATCACCTTCAGAACCTGGTCGGCAAGGCTTCGCATTCCCTTGATAGTAGGATGCCCGTTCTTCTTGTCTATGTCATGAAGGGCGATGACCGGAACCTGATAGGTCTTGCAGATCTTTTTTACGGATTCGTTGATCTCATCCTTCAGCTCTGAGTTCAGAATGAAGTAGATATCTACATTCGGATGGCGCTGACGGAGATCGGAAAGCAACTTCGCCAGGGCTGGACGGAAACAGTAGAGGTCGGCACGCTTCCAGTTGCTGTACTGGTAATTGCCGATAGGGACATTCGCCCAACTGTCGTTCGTTCCGCCGCAAATCAAGATGATGTCCGGATTGCCCAACAGGGTAGTGCGGTTGATGAATGAACGGTCGCTGTAATCCTCATCGCGATAGCCGGTGTTGCAGATGGTGGAACCGGAATAGGAATTGATGTTGCCCATCTTGTAACCACCTTCCTTGATAACCTGCCACCACCAGGTTTGCTCCACCTTGTTGACATCGGTTGCTTTTTGAACCGCAGTGGTGTACCAGGTGGCATATCCCTTTGGAATGAAACCCTCGAAAGTTGAATACGAGTCGCCGAGAACGGCAACGGTCTGCTTCACTTGTGCCAGCAGAGGCATCAGGGCGAACATAAAGAGGCAGACGATAACTGATAATCTTTTCATGACGTTTTTTATATAGTTTGATTTTTATGTGATCCTCTCTTTGGATAGGGCTTGAAACCCGATTGCAAAGATACGATATTATTTGTGGATATACAAATGTTTGGGACTATAATTTCTAAGACAGATGATGAGAATGCTGAATTTATCTCCTAACCACTAGGTATGCTGTGCCGTATCTGGTTCTTTTGCTCTTCAATCCATCGATGTTCTGAAGCTCCCTGCCGAATCTGTGCAAACTCGTTACCTGCAGAGATGAACCGATTTTCTGCTTCAGAATACTGAATATAGCAGTAGCGGTGAGATATTCTCCCTTTTCCACATCGTTAGTCGGCTCGAAAACCTCCAGGAAGCATTGCTTGATGGGAGAAATCTGCTCAAACTGTCGGTTGCTCTGCATGATGACGGCTGTTTCCGCAGCATCGAAATAGGATTTCTCTCCTTGCTCCAGAGCTTGCATCGCCTGTGCATAAAGCTGCTCGTAGTTCAGTCTGCCACTTACATCAATAGGTCCCGTCAGCTCTACACCCAGGAATCGGCGGTTGCCGGATGGGTCGGCGAGGATATCCGTCATGTTGCTCGTGGCGATGAAGGAGGCGAGACGAGGAAATTCCTGTACATGACTGCCGTATGGCGGCTTGATCTTCACCGTGGGCAGTTGCAGTAGATTCTTCAGAAATCCCTGCTGAACCTGTGGCGAAATCTGGTTGAACTCATCGAGATTGATGAGCAGGAATTGCGACATCGCCTGCAATACCTGTCGCTTTTCTGATAGAATCATATTATCGGTGAAGCCCCACGATAACTCGTTGGGAATCAGTCGGCGGCAGAAGGTGCTCTTGTTGTAACCCTGCTTGGAGATGAGCAGAGGCATGGTGCTGTTGCCATATTGCCGACGATACATACCTCGCCACTGGTCCACCATTCCCAGAAACCAGGTGTAAAACCAGTCTTCCCAATGGGGATTTTGGGTAGGAACGGTACGTGCCAGGGCACGGATGCGATCCTTGCCGTCCCATTTTCCCAGACAGTCAAAGAGGTATGACTCTATCGGACTATAGTTCCTGATGCGATCCGACTCCAGATAGTTTCTCACGTCCTTGATGCTTACGTGGATGTCGGCAATCTGCACATCGAGCGTCATGCTTTTCTGCACTCTGGCATCCACCGGCTTGAAGTCTCCCACCCACGAATTGTTGGGGCGATATTCCGTAAATTTCATTACAGTATTGTAGCGGAACTGATAGCGGCTTTCCAGATAATTGATCATCTGTAGGATGTCTGTTCTGCCCTTTCCTGCGGCTGCACTCTTCGATTTTTTGTCTTTGCTGTGAGTGGCGTATGCGCTTCCCACCACCTGTCGGAGCTGCTCTTCGGCTACTTCGTACCAGTTGTTTCTGCGGATGTGGATGAATGCCTCCTCTTCGGTGAGTCCCATGTGACAGAGTTTGGCTGCGATGGCAGAGAGGCGGGCGAGCAGTTGATCATTTTCGTTTGTCCAATTCATCTTTGCCTCCGTCATTTCTTCTGCAGCCTCCCTTGCTGCCTTGCGATAGAGAAACTCGTAGTCGTTGTATGCCTTCAGGTCATCTACGGCTTTAGGAACCGCTGCCTTTGTCTGGCTGGTTCTGGAGATGCGCATCGCAACCGCCTTACTATTATAATAAGGTGAAGGGTCGAGGGTGAGCATGAAATTGGATTTCATGGTTGGCTTCTCTTCCTTGAGTTCTGCCTGTATCTGAGAAAGATAGAGTGACTTGACCTGCTCGTAGGCACACTGGTAGAGCAGTTCTGCATCTTCCTCCTTTTCAGGAATCTTTCCTTCTTCATCGCAGATGCAGACGAGCACGATGAGGCTTCTACCATCGGCTCCGGTGATGGCAGCGAAGGTCATCGGCAACAGACTGGCTGCTTTCCTGGCTGCTTCCATTTCCTGATCTGTCATAAGATGGATGAAGTGGAGCATCAGCAGTCCGTTCGAATTTTTGAATACAAGGTTGTCGCTTTCATCCTTTCCGAACTCAGCGGCTGGATAAACGTGTTGCCATTCATTGATGCCTTTATAAAACTGATAATCGCCTTCCATCAGGGGCACGCTCATCCTGAAATTGGCGACACTCTGTTTCGAATCGTCTTTGGCGATACGTTCCAGAAAACTGTCAATGGTTTTCGTACTTACCATCAACTTGTTCTGTTTGTTGGTTCTTATGATAGTAAACTTCATACTTCTGCTAAAATATTGAAAGGGTGTTACTTGTGATTACAGATAGCGTTGCTTTTGGGTTGCAACCAAGGCTCTAACATCAGTTTTCTGGTGTTAGGTATGTTGCTCCAGGCATTTGCCCAGACTTGCCCGGAGCCTTGGGCAAAAGTACCCGGATATTCCGGGCAAAAGTACTCATAGTCTCGGGCACTCATACTCATGTACTCGGGCATTCATACTCATGTACACGGGTACGGATGCTCATGTTCATGGGTATGAGTGTTCATGTTCATGGGTACATTTCTTTCATGATAGCCGGCTGCTAATAGTTAACCTCTTCTGTATATCGGTCGAATCTCATATTGGTGTATCCATGTCCCTTGCACCATTGCAGGATGTACTGTTGCTGTACGGGAACGAGACCAACTTGTCCTAATTTATAGCGATAGTAGGAGGTGCTGCTTCCGAAGTAGGAAGTCATGTGCAATCTGAAGCTTCCTTCATCCTTGCGTTTCAGCTCATCCAGAAGGTTCTCGAATCCGTATGCCATTTTCATCATACGGAGTTGCAGGAAGTGTTCGCACTTGTTGTCGTGATAAGCGTCGGGATAGATGGCATAGCCAGAGGTCTGTTCCGGTCTCTTGTAGGTCACTGAAAGATAGTGTGCGCATTCCTGTGCTAGTGGACATTGCTGGTTGAAGCAATAGGTCCATGAGTTGTAAGCGTCTCCTTTAGCGAAGTAAATTCTTACTAAATCTGCTTGAGTCATTGGATTATGTATTTAAGATTGAAAAATAGTGGTTTCACAGGAGTCGTAAGCTTCTAGGTGGAATCGGCAAGAATTGTTCTTGTTGGTTGCAAAGATACAAAAAATGAATCGAAATGCAAGCTTTTCCTCTCTTTTTTTCTGTTTTTCTTCGAAAAGTCTGTGTTTTTCTTTCAAAAATCACCGTTTTTCGCCGTAGTGTGGCATTAGGTGGCATTAAGTGGCAATAGAAAATACCCCTATTGCCACACTTAAATAGCTGGATATCAGATTTCTATCTTGTAGCGTGGCAATAGTGGAATTATTTTGTTGAAACAGAATCAGATAATGATGCTGCTAACATCCTTGATCACCTCATCATATCTCTCCTTATTAAACTTATATAAATAAGGTGAGCGGTGGGCACCGATCTTGCGCTGCTCATCCAGCTTGATGATTATCCCCAGCGATGTCAGTCGCTTGGCAAAGTTGCGGCTATCCAGTTTCTTGTTCAGCATCGTCTCGTAGAGACTCTGGATTTCCGGAAGCGTGAATTTCTCGGGCAGGAGGTTGTAGCCTATCGGACAGTAGTTGGCGAAGATAGGCAGATACCTGATGGCAAGCCTGATGATTTCCTCATGATCATACATCAGTTCGGGCAGATTGTCAATGTCGAACCATTGGCAGTCTTCCGTATTGTATTCTCCCGAAGGCTTTACCTTGGAGTATTCTGTCAATGCGAAGCAACCCACTGTGATGAACTGGTCGAACATCCAGAAGTTCTCGGGAACCTTAAAGCCGGCAAATTCAAAATCCTTTCTCTGTGCCTCCTTATCACTATTGTTTCTACCAGGCTTACCAACCAACAGCGATTTGCTGCGTATTGATGCCAAGCGTTCGCAAATAGAGTATAATCTGAAGAAAGCAAGAAATGGAGTGGAACTGTGCCGCATGTCGCTTTGTGCATCGTTGGGACTTGGCTTGAAGACCCAGCTGGATGTAGATGACAAGGATCTGGCTTCTATCACCTCTCCATCTGTTGATTCATCCATCGTATCAGCCAATACTTCCTTGACTTTCCGTCCTGAATACCAGCTCTTGCAGCAGGGCATCAAGGCGAAGGAACTGGAGATTAGAAAGGCACGAGCCGGCTACCTGCCAACCGTGGCACTTGTTGCCCAGTATTCCCAATATGGTTGGGCATATATGAAAGGTCAGCAGGAGGGTTACTCCTACAAGAGTGAGATTTCCGGTGGTGCTCCGATGCTGATGGCAACCGTGTCTGTGCCTTTGTGGCATTGGGGCAAGGAGGCGAAGCGCATCAGAAAGGCTAAGTTTGACTTGCAGAATGCCCAGCTCGACTTGCAGAAGAATGCCCGATTGCTCGGCATCCAGAACCAGCAGGCATTGCTCAATGTGCAGGATAGTTACCGGCTCATCGAAACAGCCGAGCGTGGACTGACGCAAGCCACCGACAACCTGAAGAATCTGCGATTGCGTTTTGATAATTCCATGGCTACCCTCACCGATCTTCTCGATGCCCACAGTCAGTGGCAGGAAGCTTCGAGTAACCTGATAGAGGCAAAGACGCAATATAAGATTTATGAGAGTGAATATAAGAAACTGATGGGGGAATAGAGTTCAAATATAATTCTCTTCCTTATCCTAAAGAGAAATAAACTAAAAAAGTGGCAACTGGGTTTCCGATTGCCACTTTTTGTTTACAGTTTAATTGCGGCTCGAAAATATCTTAAAAGAAGAAAACTTTTCCCTTAAGGAAAAAACTATTTTCCCTTAAGGAAAAAAATAAAAAACCTTAAGGAAAAATTCTCAATCTCTTCTTTCCCCATTTTTCGGGTGTTTTTGCCAGATTTCCTTTCTTGGGAATATTGTTTACAAAATGTTGGACGGAGAAGGGGGATAGGCTAATACAAGAGCTTGAGAAAGGAAGGAATAATCTACTTTCGGAATCCCAAAAGCATAAGTTTTTCTCATTTTATTTGCTTAGATGAAATATTTTCTGTACCTTTGCCCTATTGCAAAAAGTCGGCTTGCTAAGCTAGGAGGTGATCAACAGCGGACTGATGAAGGGCTTATCATTCAGGAAGGAGAGGAATATCGACTGAACGATGTTTATATAGCTATGAAACTTCGTGCAAGAAAGAAGATAAATGAGAAGATAAATGAGAAGATAAATGAGAAGATAAATGAGAAGATAAATGAGAAGAT
>OQVT01000571.1_pt1 | contig 21041 bp, 15 predicted proteins | sample 1691561 | NCBI WGS metagenome assembly OQVT01 (sample SAMN03418260, study PRJEB22391) | human gut metagenome | biome: human-gut; feature: organic feature; material: feces | host: Homo sapiens | place: Tanzania | collected 2013-01 | reverse complement strand
AAAATATTTAGGTTTGGTGACCTTCATCTGATGAATCCCACCAACTTTTCGATTCTACCAAGCATAAACTGGAAGAAACGGTGAAGGCTACTGATAAGCCTCCACCGTTTGTTACTTTATTTCGTTGCTCTAACGAATATATAACATTACCTAGTTTTATAAAGCCCAAAGCAGCTACAACAAGACATTAAATCTCACAGGCTCCTCGCCTGTACGTAATTTGTACGTTTTCATAAAGCATCTTCTGCATCTTATCAACATAAGTTTTTTCTACAAAAAAGTCTCATAGTCTCATTTTCTTCCTCAAAATACCAGTTATTTTTCTGATGATTAACAACTTAACATCAATGACACTTCTTGAAAAATGCGGCAAGAAGTATCATCAATGTATCATAGAAGTATCATCATATTATGGTCGTACAACTAAAAGGTGTATAGTTGTACGATAACAAGGGGTTGCCACTAGGCTCGACAGAGGTGCTGACTGCAGTCAGCAGACCTGCTGACTAGGCTCAGCAGAGCTGCCGAGCCTAGTGGCAACAATGGAGAAGGTACTTCCTAGCACCTGGAATGATACTTTCTCCAACCCGAGAAGATGCTCTTTCCAACTCGTAAAGATGCTTATCTCCGCCTCCTATCTTTATTCCTTCTTCCTCTACCGACATAATGTCCAAAATAAAAAAAGATAAACATAAAAGTAAAGTTTAACATAAAATCTTTGCAGAAATCAACTTTTATGTTTATCTTTGCAGCAAAAATATAAGTTATATGGAAAAGAACTTATTAATAGAGCTATTAGAAACTGGAGAAAAAGTCAGCCTTTATTCTCCAAGATTCGAGGGTGAAGAATATACCGAATTTGAGAAATTCCTTCTCACCTATAAGGACCAATATGCCCAAGATGTACAAATCCTCATTAGAAGGATTGATATTATCAAAGAAAATGGTGCAGAAGATAGATTCTTCAGATATGAAGGAAGCAAACGTGACAGGGTGATGGCACTACCCTCTCATCTTGATACATCTAATTTAAGATTGTATTGCCTTAATATTAGCCATAAGATTTTAATCTTAGGAAATGGTGGTATAAAGCAAACTCAAACATATCAAGAAGATGTAAATCTGCATAAAGCCGTACGAAACTTACAAAAGATAGACATCATTATAAAGAAACTTGAAAATAGAAGAATCATAACAATCAATGGTACAAATCTACATGGACCACTTGAATTGACTATAGATATCGACTATAATAAGGAGGATTTAATATGAAAACAAATAAACTGATGGATGAAATCCGCAAGTCAACTCCTGCGGACACAAACAAACAAGTCGACTTATGCGTTGCTATTGCCAACAGAGTCTTTGAACTATTACAGGAACGAAATATGAAACAGCGTGATTTCGCAAAGGCTCTTGGCAAGACAGAAACAGAAGTGAGCCGTTGGCTGAGTGGAACACATAATCTCACTTTAGCTACAATCGCAAAGATGGCGATGGTTCTTGGTGATGATATCATTACCACAACACAGAGCAATCGTCCGTACAAACTTCCAAATACGCCAAATGTAGCTATGATGGTAGCTGAGGATATGTGCAAAAAATAGTCATACAAACAACAAAAATCCCTGCCATAGGAAGCCTTTCCTACAGCAGGGATTTGTTATATGATATAAGGTGTAGTGCCTAATTAAACACTACACACAAATCATTACTTATACTCGCCCCAAGCCTTGATGTCGATATCCTCGAACTTGATGGTGCAGCCTCTTTTAAGGTCAAACGGGTTTTCAAGTTCATCGAAAACTTCTGTCAGATAGATCTTAGTTGTCATTTTTTTATCTCCTTTTTTGTTTGAGGGTTTTATCTCTCTTATTCACAAGTACATTATACTACATTGGCACGCCAATGTCAATAGGTTTGACAAAAAAAATATTGAACAAATTGTGACGTTCAAAAATTCAAAAATGCAAATGTGTTTTTGGGGTGGTGTGCGCCCGCCCGCCCGTCCGCTATAATAGAGTCAGAGTAAATTGCAAGGAGAGGAGCAACGTGGATTGGAATGCGATTAAGCGAGAATATGTGACAACGGATATCTCGTATCGAAAACTGTGCGAAAAACACAAAGTTCCGTTCGGGACACTTAAACGCAAAGCCTCCGCGGAAGAGTGGTTCGCCGAACGAGAACGGTACAGGCACAGGGTGGACACTAAATCGCTTGCGAAAGCGGAATCCAAAGCCACGGACTACAAGTCAATGCTTTACGACCTTGCTTATAAGGTGGCACAGCAGTTGACCGACCTTGTTGAGGGCAACGACATCGTGACACTTATTTCGGCGGGCGTTAAGCCGCGAGACATAACGGGGGCGATTAAAGACCTCGAAGACGCTTTGCACGTTAAGTCCCCTGCGGACCTGCGTGAGCAGGAAGCAAGGATTAAAAAGTTGCAGAAAGAGGCGGAGGGGACGGACGCGCAAACGGACGGAGAACAGGGCGGAGTGCTTATCCTGCCGTCGGTGGAAGAAATACAGCCGGAACAACAGACAGGCGGTGACGGGACATGAGCAATATCGTTTGGAAGCCGCAGCCGAGACAGGCAATATTTATGGCGCGCCCCGAAGACGAAGCGTTATACGGCGGCGCGGCAGGCGGAGGAAAGAGCGACGCACTTGTCATCGAAGCGACGAGGCAGGTTAATATTCCTCACTACAAAGCATTGATTTTGCGTAAAACATTCCCGCAGTTGACGGAGCTTATCGAAAAATCGTTGAGATATTATCCGCAGGCGTTTCCGAAAGCAAAGTACAACGGTTCGTCGCACACATGGACGTTCCCGTCGGGCGCAAAGATTATATTCGGGTCAATGCACACGGACACCGCAAAATTACAGTATCAAGGACAAGCCTATGACTTTATTGCTTTTGACGAGCTTACTCACTTTACTTATGACGAGTATATATATCTTTCCTCGCGTAACCGTCCCAACGGCAAAGGGACGCGATGTTATATACGCGCGACGGCTAACCCTGGGGGTATAGGCCACGGGTGGGTTAAGGACAGATTTATAACGGCGGCAAAGCCGTTGACGACGATTTGGGAAGATGTCAACATCTCTTTTCCCGACGGACACACGGAAAAGAAACGCAGGTCACGCATTTTTGTTCCGTCGTCGGTCTTTGATAACAAGATATTGCTTGACAACGATCCCGATTACATAACGCGACTTGCAGCAATGCCCGAAGCGGAGCGCAACGCTTTGCTTTACGGAGATTGGGACAGTTATGCAGGGCAGTATTTCAGCGAATGGCGAAACGACCCCGAACATTACGGCGACAGACGGTGGACGCACGTTATCGAGCCTTTCGAAGTGCCTGACGGGTGGACTGTTTACCGCTCTTTCGACTGGGGCTATCATCACCCGTTTTCCGTTGGCTGGTGGGCGGTTGATTATGAGGGCGTTGTGTATCGGATATTGGAGTATTACGGGTGCAAAAAGACCCCGAATACAGGCGTTGAGATGATACCCGACGAGGTTTTTGCCGAGGTTCGGCGCATAGAGACGGAACACAGGTGGTTGAAAGGCAAGAAGATTATCGGAGTTGCCGACCCTGCGATATGGAATGCGCAGACGGGAGAATCCATAGCCGAGACGGCGGCGAAACATCAGGTATATTTTCAAAAAGGCGACAACGACCGTCTTGCGGGGTGGCTGCAATGTCATTACCGACTTGCGTTTGACGGCAACGGCTTTCCGATGATGTATGTCTTTTCTAACTGCAAGGCTTTCATACGCACAGTTCCGACGCTTATATACGACGACCATAAGGTCGAGGACTTGGACACGGACGGAGAAGACCACATAGCGGACGAGTGGAGATATTTTTGTATGTCGCGTCCGATTAAGCCGAGAGCGGCGGTCAAGCCCGACGGGTACAGTCAGACGCCGATGGCGATGTTTTTGGATATTCCGAAAGAGGATATTATAGCGAAGCCGAAGAGACAGAGATACGAGGTGAAAGAATAATGGCTTTATTCAACCGAAAGAAGAAAGAGGACGCAAAGGACGACGCAACAGGCAATGACGCCGTGCAAGGAGTGGACAGGCAGCCTACGAACGAAGAGCAAATGCGGAGACGGCAGTCTTCCCCGCAGCCGACGGCGCAGGATTATTATCGCAGAATGATGTCGCAGAGAGTGCCCATAGGACAGGGCGGCGCAGCCGACGGCGGAACGATTGACGGGTTTCGGACGTTTCAACCGATAGGAAAAGAAGCCGTGCAGAAAGCGACGCAGACGCTGCAACGCTACAAGAGCGGCAAGGCAAACCTTGAAAATCGCATTATCGAAAACGAGAAGTGGTACAAGCTGCGGCACTGGGACTGCCTGAAAGGCGGAGGAAAAGACCAAGTAGAGCCAACAAGCGGGTGGCTGTTCAACTGTATCGCAAACAAACACGCCGACGCTATGGATAACTTCCCCGCGCCGAATGTGCTGCCCCGTGAAGAGGGCGACAAGGCGGAAGCGGAAATGCTGACGTCGATACTGCCCGTTATTCTCGACCAAAACGATTTTGAAAAGACATACGACGAGGTATGGACTTACAAATTGAAGAGCGGCACGGGCGTGTACGGCGTGTTTTGGGATAACTCGAAGTTGAACGGGCTCGGAGACATCGCGATTCGGAAAATAGATTTGCTCAATCTCTTTTGGGAACCGGGCGTGACCGACATACAGAAAAGTCGAAATCTTTTTTGCGTTGAGTTGTGCGACAACGACACTTTGACGGCGCGGTATCCGCAGTTGCTGAACGGGGGACTCGGCACGTCAACGCTCAACATAGCGAAGTATGTTTACGACGACTCTGTTGATACGTCAGATAAGAGCGCTGTTGTAGACTGGTACTACAAAAAAATGAACTCGCAGGGCAAACAGATATTGCATTATTGCAAGTACGTTAACAATGTTGTTCTGTTTGCGACCGAAAATGACCCCGAATACGCGGAGCGCGGCTTTTACGACCACGGGCGATACCCGTTTGAGTTTGACCCGTTATTCTCGGTTGAGGGAACGCCCGCGGGGTTTGGATATATAGACATAGGCAAGTCGGCGCAAGAGTATATCGACCGCGGAAACAAAGCGATACTCAAAAATCTGCTTGCGAATGCCGCACCGCGCTGCTTTATCCGCTCCGACGGCGGGGTGAACGAGGAAGAATATGCGGATATGACGAAAGACCTTGTTCACGTTGACGGCAACCTCGGACAGGACAGCATTTTGCCGATACAGGGAAAAGCCCTTTCGGACATATATGTGACGGTTATCAACAACAAGATAGACGAACTCAAAGAGACCACGGGCAACCGCGATGTCAACACGGGCGGTTCGGCAAGAGGTGTGACGGCGGCTTCCGCCATTGCAGCATTGCAGGAGAGCGGGTCGAAACTTTCAAGACAGGACAACAAAGCCGCTTATCGCGTTTACAGGCAGATTATATTGCTGTGCATTGAACTGATACGGCAGTTTTACGATATGCCGAGATGTTTCCGCATAATGGGGCAGAACGGAGCGGCACAGTTCGTGCAATACTCCAACGCGGGCATTCAGCCGCAGGCGCAGGGGACGATAGGCGAAGCGGATTACGGTGTGCGCGTCCCGCTGTTCGATATCGAAGTGACGGCGGAGAAACAGTCTCCGTACTCGAAACTTTCGCAAAACGAACTTGCGCTGCAATTCTATCAGGCGGGTTTCTTCAATCCGCAGTTGTCAGACCAAGCCCTTGCTTGCCTTGATATGATGGATTTCCCGCGCAAAGAGTCGATAATGCAAAAAATAGCGCAGAACGGCACTCTGTATCAGCAGTTGCTGATGTTGCAGCAGCAGGCTTTGGCGCTCGGACAAATGGTTGACGCTTCACGCGGCGGAAACGAAGTGACCGCTTCTCTTGCGCAGCAGTTCGGATTGTCCGACAGTCTCGGATTTGTTGCGGGCGGGCAGGCTGACGCTTCAAAATCCGACGCGCTCGGAGGTTCTTCCGAACAGGAAGCGGCGACAACGAGAAACGCGAGAAAGCGTGTGTCCGAACAGACAGACCCGACATAAAGGAGACAGAGATGATAAACGTAATAATCACGCGTGACGACGCGACAAGAACGATGAAAATGACCGTGAGCGGTCATTCAGGTGCGCAGGAGGTCGGACAAGACCTTATATGCGGCGCGGCGTCAACGCTTTCATACACGCTTGCGCAGACGGTTAAGTTTATGTACAAGGCGAAGAAGACGAAAAGACCCACGCTGATACTTAACTGCGGCAGCGCAAAAATAAGAGCAAAAGCAAAGACGGACGCGGACTACGCCGAACTTGTTCACTCTTATTTTGTCGTTCAAAACGGCTTTATGCTTTTGTCGGCGAACTTTCCCGACAAAATAGACCTTACGGTGCTTGGAACTCCCGCAGAGGAGAAATAACATACAAGCGATTCGCCCGCGATAAGGGCAGAAAGGACTTTTATATGTTCAACAAAAATGACATCTTTCACGAAATCAATCTTCAACTTTTTGCGGACGGCGGCGCAGGTGCCGCGGGCGCGGTTGGAGCAAGCGGCACTGGTTTCGGTGAGGGACAGGCTGACAACGGGACGTTCGCCGCGTCCGAAAAGGCGTTAAAAACCTCCGACGGAGGTGCGCAGACCGCCGATGCGCAGAAAGACAACGCGAAAGGTGATATTCCCGACGACCGCAGCGCAAAGTTCGAAGCCCTTATTAAGGGTGAATACAAAGACCTTTACGACGCGAGAGTTCAGGACACCGTTCAGAAGAGGCTCAAAGGGACGAAAGAGACCGTTGACAGGTACAACGCCCTTGCTCCGACGCTCGAAATTCTTGCGAAAAAATACGGATTTGACGTAAACGACCTCGATGTGAACGAACTCAACAAGGCGATAGACGAAGACGATTCGTTTTTCGCCGAAGAAGCACTTGAAAAAGGCGTTTCGGTCGAGCAGCTTAAAAAAATCCGCAAAATGGAGCGCGAGAACGCCGACCTGAAAAGGCAAATGCGCGAACAGGAAGTGCGCGAGAACGCCGACAGGATATATGCGGGGTGGATGGAGCAGAGCGAAAGCCTTAAACAGGTTTATCCGAACTTTGAACTCAACGCCGAAATGCGTAACCCGAAATTCGTGGATTTGCTGAAAAGCAATATCGACGTGAGAACCGCGTACGAGGTTATTCACAAGGACGAGATTATTCAGGGCGCGATGAAATTCACCGCCGATACCGTCGGCAGACAGTTGACGAACAAGGTGATAGCGCAGGGTATGCGTCCTTCCGAAAACGGGACAAATTCGCAGGCGTCGGCGGTTGTCAAAACCAACGTGTCGCAAATGACAAGAGAGCAACGCGAAGAACTTATTCGCAGAGCGGGGCTCGGAGAGAAGATACGGCTCGGTTAAAAATGACCGTCTCAATCTCCTTGCTCGGTTCACATTCAAATGAAAAAGGAGATTTTAACAATGAAAGCAATTTTTAAGAAAATCAATCTGCAACTCTTTGCGGATACACAGGTAACCACGCAGCCCTCGCTTACCGCCGAGATGAAAGAGTTTTATGACATGACTCTTCTCGACAACGCGCAGGCAAATCTTGTACACGACCAGTTCGGTCAGAAAAAGCCCATTCCCAAAAACGGCGGCAAAACCATTTCGTTCAGAAAGTTTGCGCCGCTCAACAAGGCTCTTACGCCGCTTACCGAGGGTGTGACCCCTGCGGGCAACGGACTTTCCGTTACCGAAATTTCCGCGACCGTGGCGCAGTACGGCGACTACATCGTGCAGTCCGACGTGCTCGAACTGACCGCGCTTGACAACACCATTCTCGAAGCGACGAAACTGCTCGGACAGCAGGCGGGGCTTACGCTTGATACCGTGACGAGAAACGTGCTGCACAGCAGCACCAACGTCAACTACGCTTCCAAGTGGAGCGGTGAGACCGAGACCGAGGTCACGAGCAGAGCGGCTCTTGACAAGACCTCCGTTATCAAGGTAGATACCGTGCGCCAGGTTGTGGCGAAACTCAAATCCATAAACGCGCCGAAGATAAACGGCGATTACGTCGCCATTATCCACCCGTTCGCGGAATATGACCTTATGTCCGACAAGGACTGGAAAGACCCGAAGACCTATTGCGACCCGAAAGACCTTTACGAGGGCGAGATAGGCAAGATAGCGGGCGTTCGTTTTGTCGAGACTTCCGAAGCGAAGATTTTCGGTCCCGGTGCGATATTCGACGGAATCGAGAGAATGTATGTCAGCAAGGCTATCACTTCTTCCTCTACTTCCGTAGAGGTTTCCGCGCAGGCTTCAAAAAGCCAGACGGGACTTAGCATTGATTGTTACATAGGCGGCAAGAAGAATACTATCACCGCAATCACTCCCGGTACGGGCAAGACCACTCTTACCGTAAAGACCGCCATTGACACTCTTGCGGTCGGCGACCTTGTATGCGGTCAGAACGGCACTTCCGACGGACTTGCGGTGTTCAGTACGCTTTTCCTTGCACAGGGCGCTTACGGTATTACCGACGTTGCGGGCGGCGGACTTGAAACCATTATCAAGCAGAAAGGTTCGGGCGGTACGGCAGACCCGCTTAACCAGCGTTCGAGCGTTGGCTGGAAAGCAATAAAGACGGCTGAAATACTCAACCTCGACTATATTGTGCGCGTTGAGTCCGTTTCTCCGCGATACTCCGGTTCTGCGGTATCCAACTGATTTACACAGGGGGAGAGGGCTTCCCTTTCCCCCTCGCTTTGATTTAAGGAGGTATTTACCATGACAAAGAAAAATGAAGAAAAGACCGTGACCATACGCATTCCCATTGAAAGAGACAACAAAGAGGACAAGGTCGTTTGGGTCAACGGCAGACGTTTTCTGATAAAACGCGGCGTTTACGTTGATGTTCCTGCGGCGGTTGCGGAAATTCTCGACCACGAGGAAGAAATGCTGCAACAGAGATATGAATACGAAAGCATGATGCAGAAAGACTGATTTGCATTAAGATATACACGGGGGCTTTATGCCCCCTATTGTTGAAAAAGGGGGCATAACAATGACGATAATAGAGGCGATTAACCGCCTTGACAAGATAAAACCGAACGGATACGGGCAAGAAGATAAAATAGAGTGGCTTTCCGAACTTGACGGAATGGTAAAGCAGACAGTGACGGACACGCACGAGGGCGGAGAAGATATATCTTTTACGGGGTATGACGCGACCACGCCGCTTGATACCGTGCTTCTTATTCCGAGCCCGTATGACAGCGCGTATCTTGACTGGCTTTCCGCGAAGATAGATTTCGCGGACGGAGAATATGCGAGGTACAACAATTCAATGACGCGGTTCAATGATACATTCCTTGCTTTTTCAAGGTTCTACAACCGCAAATATATGCCGAAAGGCTCAAAATTCAAATATTTTTAACGGGGTGAAAACAGGTGGCTTATTCGATGATGAACGAAATAGCGCAGTCGCGTTCCGTGGTTGACGTCTTCGGGGGTTACAATCACAATCTGCGCATAATCGACGGCGAATTTTACGATATGAAGAACCTTACGCCGTCATATTATCCCGTGCTTTCGCCGCGAAACAAGCGCGGTTCGTATGTATTTCCGTCGGGGAACATAACTGAACATAAGATAAACGGTATAATCGCAAAAGACGCGCTGTGTTATGTTGACGGCACGACGCTTTTTATAAACAACAAGCCCATTACGGGGCTTACGCTTTCAGACAGCCCGAAGCAGCTGATTTCAATGGGTGCATATATAATCATAATGCCCGACAAAATGTATATAAATACAAGCGATTATACGGACTGCGGCAAAATAGAAGCGTCTTTTACTTCTCCCGCCTCGGCGGTGGTGAATTACGAACTGTGCAGCGTTGACGGGAAAGCCTATGAGAATGTCGAAGCGGGCGACAAAGAGCCTGAAAAAAAGGCGAACGGTTCATTGTGGATAGATACTTCCGAAACGCCGCATACGCTCAAACAGTATTCGGAAGTCAATGCGATGTGGACGCAGATACCGACAACGTACGTTAAAATATCCTGCCCGAATATCGCGGCGGATTTCAAGCAGTATGACGGCGTTAAGATTTCGGGCATAGATACGCAGCGAATGCCGCAGTTGGCAGACTTTGAGGGAAAAGTCAGCGTTCTTTACGACGTACACCGCGACGAGAGCGAAGAGCACGCGGGACAGGGCGATTATATCGTTATCGTCGGAATTATCGACAATGTGGGAAGTCAGGAAACGCCGATAAAGATTGAAAGGCTTATGCCGAAACTCGATTTTATAATTGAGTCGGGAAACCGCCTGTGGGGCTGCCGGTACGGACAGGATATAAACGGAAACGTCGTAAACGAAATATACGCTTCAAAATTAGGCGATTTCAAGAATTGGAATTGCTTTATGGGCGTTTCGACCGATTCATATACCGCTTCCTGCGGTACGGACGGACAATGGACGGGAGCAATTACGCATCTCGGCTATCCGCTGTTTTTCAAAGAAAACTGTCTGCATAAGGTTTACGGCAATTATCCAGCGAATTTTCAGATTCAGACAACGGCTTGCAGGGGCGTGATGAAAGGTGCGGGAAACTCTCTTGCCATAGTAAACGAACTTCTGTTTTACAAGAGCAGGAGCGGCGTTTGCGTGTATGACGGGTCTCTGCCGTCCGAAATATCTTCGGCATTCGGAGACGAACCGTATTCGGGCGTGGACGAAAGCGTGACGGACGACGCGGAAAAACTTCGTAACGGCGCTGTTGCGGGCGCGCATAAAAACAGATATTACATCTCGATGAAGTCCGAAACGGACGGGAAATGGTATCTTTTTGTTTACGACACGTCCTCGGGTATGTGGTTCAAAGAGGACAACACCCGCGCCTCCGCGTTTTGTTCCTGCCGCGGTGACCTATATTACATAGACGCGGAAACAAATCTTATACGCTCCGTTCTCGGTTCGGGAACTCCCGACGCGTCACCCGTTGAATGGTTGGCGGAAACGGGCGTTCTCGGAACGTCTATGCCGGACAAAAAATATATATCCCGTCTCAACGTCAGAATGTCTCTTGAAATAGGTTCGCGCGTCATATTCTCGGTGCAGTATGATTCCTTCGGGGAATGGAAACATCTTGCGACGTTGCAGGGGACAAGCCTGCGGACGTTTACGATACCTCTGCGACCGAGACGGTGCGACCACTTCCGTCTGCGCATAGAGGGCGTGGGCGACGCGAAAATCTTCTCGATTACAAAAACGACGGAACAGGGAAGTGATATATAATGCCTAATGTTGATTTGCGCTTTCCGAATATCACGGGAACGACCGTCGACGCAAAATTGACGCAAATGCAGTCCTACATACATCAGCTTGTGGGACAGTTGAATTTTGCGCTGAACGCTGCGGACAAAGCCACGAAAGGCGATATATCGGGCGTTGTATATAACGGCGGCGGTTCTTCCTCCGCGACCGACGCGGACGCTGCGGACACTTTTGATAAAGTCAAGGCTCTTATCATAAAATCCGCGGATATTGTCAACGCGTATTATAATCAAATGAAGCTGAGGTTTGACGAGGTATATACCGCGAAGTCGGTTTTCGGAGAATATGAAAGCAAAACGAGCCAAGCCATATCGGTAAACAGCAGCAATATCACGCAGTTGCTCTCCGAACAGGAAATGATAACAAATGATATTAAGCAGATCCGCTCCGCTTCGGCGTGGATAAAGAGCGGCAAACTCGAAGAGGGCGCGGGCGGAGTATACGGTATAGAGGTCGGAGAACGAACGACGGTAAACGGCACGGAAGTATTTAACAAGTATGCGCGCTTCACGTCCTCGGGAATATACTTCTACACGCCGCAGTCGAAAGAACCTGTTGCATATATGACGGGCACGGTGCTTAATATTACGAATATAAACGTCCTCGGAAAGATGTCGCTCGGTGGATATACCGTTGATACGGCAAACGGGATAGCGTTCAAATGGGCGGGAGGTTGATTCTGTGGGAAACAAGACGATAACGGGAAGAATAACAAATCCAGAAAGACAAGGGATATTCTCTTTTTATGCGGAATGTTCTTTTGAGCAGAGTGTTTCAGAGAATGCGTCGTATGTGACCGTGGCGACGTATTTCGCGACGACGAACGCAAACTATAAATTCGATACGGTCGGAGAAAGAGCGGCAAGCATTACGGTGAACGGGCAGACATATTCCGTATCGAAAAGAATTGACTGTAACCCGTGGACTTCCAACTCGTATATGATACAGAAAGTCAGCCGCGTAAAAGTGCCGCATAATGAGGACGGCACGGCGACAATGACAATCTCCGCAAAAGCGGACGGCACGGCGGCTCGTTACGGTCCGTCTTTATCGTCGAGTGACCCGTGTACTATTCCGGAGACAGCAGTAACGCTTGACAAAATTAACAGGTGTATTATTCTTGTTTCCGCGCCCGATTTCAACGATACGGACAACCCGACCGTGACATACCAAAATCCGATTGGCACCGGGGTGACTTCGGCGCAGGCGTGTATAAGTTTTGACGGCACGACGGACAACGTAAGTTACAGGGCAATAGATAAAGATAAGACATCGTATACGTTCGAACTCACGGACGCAGAACGCGCGGTTCTCCGAAACGGGATAACTGACGCGAAAAGCGGAAACGTGAATTTTATAATAAAGACCGTCGCGAACGGGAACACGGTCACTTCTTCTTTAACGCGCAGGCTGACTATAACCGAAGCAAACGCAAGACCGACGGTTTCCGTCTCGCTTACTCCGCAGAACGGACAGGCTGCGGGTACTGTTTTTGTGCAGACTCTTTCGGCGGCAAAGGTCGTTATAACGGCAACGCCGAAGTTCGGCGCAAGCGTGGTGAAGTACGAGACGGTTATCGACGGTAAAACGTATGATACGCAAAGTTTTGTTTCGGACGTATTTGCAACGTCGGGGGCGAAAACTGTCAAAGTAACGGTTACCGATTCGCGAGGATATTCGGCTTCCGTCAGTCTTGACATTGATGTTTTACCTTATTCTCTGCCCGCCGTTGTCAGCGGTTCGGGCTCGGGGTCGGTACTGTGTTTCAGGGGTAATTCGGACGGACAAGAAGTATCCGACAGCACGACTGTTTACATAAAGGCAAAAACGCAGTATTCGCAGATATCCTCGGGCGGTACAGGTACGAACGCCTGTAAACTCCGTTGGAGAAGCCGAAAGGTGTCCGCAACAGAGTTCGGGGCGTGGACGGAACTCACAACAGATTCTTTGGGTGAGTACGCGGGATTGATAGCGGGTTCGTTTGCCGTAACGGACTCATACGAGATAGAAATAGGCGTTCTCGACACAATGGGCGGCGCGTCTTCCGTTTTCTATACGATACCCGAGGGAACGGTGACTTTCCACATGAAGAAAGGCGGCAAGGCTGTGGGTGTGGGAAAATACGCGGACGAAGACGACACCTTTGCCGTTGCGTGGAAGACCGTGTTTGACAGCGGATTTCTCGGCACGGCGCTGCTGACACAGGCGGCGGACGTGTTCTCCTTTGCGGAGGATTGCGCGGTCGGAGTTACGCCGTTCCTGACAACGAATACGACGACCAATATTCCGACGCAGGGATATTACGACCATTCGCCCGGTGTTGTTTTTCGGTGCGGCTCGACGTGGGGCGTTGTTTATCTGTTCGATTATATCGACGGGTCTGTTGCGGTATGCAATATGGTTCAGAACACGTGGAGTCAATGGAGATATATTAAATCGGCTCTGCCGACGACATAAAGGAGGTATACATAATGGCATTCAGTTATAGGAATTACATCGAAAGCGACAATGTTAAAAAGTACAGGGAAAACCTTGCGAACCACGAGAAAAACAAGGTCGGAGAATGGACGGGCGGAACTTACGCGGATTCGCTCAAACAGGCGGTAGACAAGATAAACAACCGTGAGAAATTTTCATACGACCTGAACAACGATATGCTTTATCAGCAGTATAAGCAGCAGTATATAAATCAGGGACGGCTGGCAATGGCGGACACCGTGGGACAGGCTTCGGCGCTGACGGGCGGTTACGGGAACTCATACGCGGTAAACGCGGGCAATCAGGCGTATCAGGGATATTTGCAGAAGTTGAACGGCGTTGTTCCGGAACTTTATCAGCTTGCGCTTGACAAGTACAACGCGGAGGGCAGCGACCTTTACAACAAGGCAAGTCTTTACGGCAGTATGTACGACAAGGAATACGGTGAATACAGGGACAAGGTTTCCGATTGGAACTCCGAGTATTCGCGTTTGAGCGACAAGTTCAATAACGAGCGCACATACGACTACGGGCAGTATTCGGACGCATATAACAGAGCGTTCGGGCAGTATCAGCAGAAAGTTTCGGAAGACCAGTTCGCGAAAAATCTCGCTTTGGAATATGCGCAGTTGGCGGAATCGAGAGCGGCACGAAATCAATCGGCGAAAATTGCCGACCTTGAAGCGCAGCTTGCGGCATATAAAGGCACCGCGGAAGAAAAGGAAAAATATTCGAAGTGGACGGCAAAGGATTGGATGAGCTTCTTTTCGAGTATTCGTAAGGACAAGGACGGCGGAGAATCGGCGGCTCTTAAAACATTCAATGAATTTGTTGCAAAGGGCTACATACCGAAAGAGTTTATTTCCGCCGCAAATATGGGAGCAACCGCAAATCTTATGCTTTAACAGGAGGTTATTATGGCAGGTTACAGCGTCGAAAAAGCGCTTGAAGACAGAAAAAAGCGCATAAAAGAAGAAGAATACAATGCAAGATACCGTGAGGCGTTGAAAGACCCCGAGGGGTATGCGAACAAGAACAAGCCGATTTCTGTTGAGGACGCTTTGAAAGAGAGAAAAAAGAGTCTTTCGGAAAATTCGGGTTCAATAAAAAATGACATTGCACGAAGATATAACAGCGTTTTGTCTTCGTATAAGTCCTATGCGAACAACTATTCCGATTCGTTGTACGGTGAGGGCTCTGTCAAAAAAACTCTCGACAAGCAGAGAAGCACACGAAAAGAAACCGCTTCGCTCGTTTCGGATATTAAAGCGTACAGAAAAATCATCGGAGAAAAAGAAGCCGATGATATGATTAAAAGCCTTGAAAGCATGAAAGGCGTTTACGATTACGCATACGAGGCGGCGAAAGTTTATACGAATTTCAAGAGCGAGGAAGACTTCAACGACTTTATGAACCCGCAAAGCGACTCGGGGGTAATCCCTATCGGAAACGAGGCAATGTCCCCGTTTCGTCCGAGCGGGCTTTCATCGGTCGGGAAAAACAGCCCGGGCGGAATATATTCTTTTGACCCGATGATGAAGCAGACCGCGCTCGGACAACTTCCGTTTGAATTGAATAAAAATAAAGACCCGCTGCCGACAGAAGATGGCAAAGACGAGAACAGGCTTGCTCTTTATGTATATTATACGGAAAAGGCAAGAGAAGCGGAAAGTAACGGCGGCTCGGAAGAAGAGATAAAAGCGTATCGTCAACAGGCTGAAAAGGCGAGAAGCAAAGAGGGCTATCAGGAAATCATGAGCGGGTGGCTCAACAATGATTTTGAACTTGACGACGAAACCACCAACGCAAGGCAGGCTATCTATGAGCGCAAAATGGCGGAGATTAAGAGGCTTGAACAAACAATATCCTATACTCCCGACGGAGAAGAAAAGGAAAATCTTGTCAAGCGCAAAGAAGCCCTTGAAGCGGAAACAAACATATATACGCGAAATCAGAAAGTTCTTGACGATTATTACGGGTTGAGGAATAACGCGGACTTCGGAACGGCGTCGCAGTTCAGGCAGTACAACAATCCGACAAAAGAAGAACTTGACAATGCCGACTTGGAACGTATCTCTTTTGATAGAGATTATGGAAAAATAAAGGATTATATAGAGTATACGGACGAAGCGAACAACGAATACGTTCTCGACGACGGAACAAGGATAAAAATACCGCAACAGGTTGAGGTTAAAGACAAACTCGGACTTTTTCTTTCAGCACCCGAAACGATGAGAGAGACTGCTGACATCAACGCTTATTCCTCAGGTAATTATACGTGGTCGTCGATTGTTTCCGATGGAAACAATTTTCATTGGGACTTACTTAAAGAAGAAGAGATAGACACTTACTATTATCTCTTCAATACACAAGGGCAGCAGGCGGCTTACGATTTTCTTGACAGTATGCAGACAACCCTCGGCAGAAGACATCTTGAAGAAGAAACGAAAGCATATAACGATTCTTCTGTGTTAAATAAGATAATTTTGAGCCTTGCGTCAGTTCCTTCGAATGTTGTAGGCGGTATTCCCGCTTCATTCGGAATTATCGGCGATATAGCAAGCGGTAAAGAAATCAATCCGTATTCTCCTGAATTTGCACTTGTCAATTCAGCGTCGAACTTACGCGGTAATACTGCAAAAGACATTGAAGAAGCAACGGGCGGGGCGGCAATCCCCGGAATAGATTTCTCTTTCGGAGACTTTTATCAATCTATTATGAGCGGGGTGGATTCCTTTGTCGGAGCGAAAATGTTCGGCAGAGGATATACCGTAATTATGGGAATGAATGCCGCTTCAACGGAGGCAAAAGACCTGTTTGACAAAGGCGCAACGAAAGAACAGATAATGCTGGGGGCTGGTGCTGCGGGGGCGGCGGAAATGATATTCGAATACGTTTCGCTTGACCATTTCCTTAAAAATATGGATAAAGGTACGAAGTTAAAAAGGCAATGGCTGAAACAGGTTCTCGCGCAAGCGGGGGTTGAGGCTTCCGAAGAAGTTTTTACGGAAATTATGAACACGCTGACCAACGCATGGGTTATGAAAAGTCAATCCGAATGGGCGAAACTCAAAGAAGAGGGCGGCTTGAAGAACGCGTTTATCGAAACCTGCAAGAATGTTATAAACGCGGGAATAGGCGGTTTTGTTTCGGGCGGAGGAATGGCGGCTGTCGGTTCAACCGCAAATCTTATCCATTACAACAATTATTCCCGAGGTGTAGGTACGCAAATAAATGAACAGGGAAATACTCAAAACCTTATAGACTACGCAGAGGAAATAGTTCTTGAATATGATAAGCTTTTCCCGGGAGCGGATACAAAGCAGATAGGAAAGCTTGTTTCTCAATTAAAACAGTCGATAGCAAACGGTGGAGAAATGTCAAGTTCTGATTTGACAAAGACGGGCAAGTTGTACGACCTTGTAAGCGACGCGGTACAAAAACACTCGGTTCAGGCAGTTAAAAGCAAAATTTTCGACAAACTGCAAGACAGAGCCGACGTAAACTACAAGTCTTATACGGCAAAACTTTTGACAAACGCGTTTTTTGATAATATGTCAGATACCGAAAAGGCTTCTTTCAAAAGAATGAAAGGGCAGAAGATTCTTGACAGTCTCCTTTCCGATTCCGACACTTCTGATTTTTTGAACGCATACAAAAATCTGTACGATAACGGAGCGGACTTCATTTTTGACAGGAATGCAAATGCCGCAACGGGTAATATAAATTCCGATGTTTCGCAGTATACGGAGCAGCCCGCGCAGACGGCAAATACGCCGCTTTCGATTGCTCCGTCGGAGACCGTTCGCGAAAATGCACAGGGCTTCGGACAGGATATTTCCGCGCCGAGGGTTGAAGAAACTCCGACGGCAACGACGCAGGACAATACCGACCGCGAGAGAAGCGCAGAGGCTCTGAATTACGCCTTGGAGGATATAGACAACAAACATATCAGCAAGGCGGCAACAGACCTCATAAAGGCTGAATATGACGGCACGTTGCCCGCGGCGGATTATGTCGCGGGAATGGAAGAGGGTTTTAATTTCGGATATTCACAAGTTCCCGAAGACGGACTGACGGATTATAACGGTCCTTTCGGACAACTTTCCGCCATGCAGAAAAAACACTCTTACAATCTCGGAGTCCTTGCGAGAGAGGAAGAAACGCGCAAGAGAGACACGGAGATACAGGCAAAAATAAAAGACGCGGACGAAAAGAGTTCGGGCAAGAATAAAGATATAACCGTCGGACGAAAGATAGGCACGGTAAAGGGCGAGGGCGTTACCATAGCCGACCTGAAAAAGACTTTCAACGACACGCAGAACAAGGCGTATAAGATACTCAGTACCACCGCGGAAATAACGGGCATGGATATTGTTCTGTACAAATCTAAGACAGACGAGAACGGAAATTTCACGGGAGCGCAGGGCAAATTCAAATACAGCGAAGACAAACTGTATATAGACATAAACGCGGGGTTGCTGAACGAAATGGACGCTTCGGAACTCGGCGCGTATGTTATGGTTCGAACATTTTGTCACGAATGTGTGCATTTTATTGAAAAATGGAATGTAAAAGGTTATAATGAACTCAGAAGTCTTACATTTCAGACGCTTCAAAGCCGAGGAATAAACGTCGATGCCGAAATCCGCAACACGATGGATAAACTTGCGCTTGACGATTATGACAAGGCAAGCCGTGAGGTCGTTGCGGAAACGTTTACCGACGTTCTGCCCGATTCGAAGTTCGCGCAAAACATTGCGGAAAAGAACCCGGGACTCTTCAAAAAAATACTTGAAAAACTCAAAGAGTTTTTGGAGAACATAAAAAGTTACTTCCGCAGTCTCGGAAAAAACGGTTCGAGAGTCGCGAACGCAATGAAAGAAGAAGTCAACGGGCAGATTCGTTATATTCAGAATATAGTTGACGTTTTCGATAAGGTCGCGGAGCAGGCGGTTGAAAATTATCAGAGGACTTTTGCGGTTAATGATACCGCAGAAGCCGACGCTCCGAAGATAACCGAAACGGTACAATCGAATACAAAATCTATTAAGGAGGTAACATCAAATGACAGAAGAAACTTGGGAATTCAAGGACAGGAAGGCAGCGGAGAAGCCGTACGGTCGGATAACGGTGGAACAGTATCAACACTTGACCCCGATGGGCAGGGAACTTCACGATTATTGGATGAAGTTCAAAAAGAAGATGTACAAGGAAATGGCGGACGAGGGAACGCTTCTGCCTCTGCTGATAAGCGAGGGAGAACGCCTGAGCGACTTGGTGACGGAACTGACGCCGCAGATAGGGCTCGCGGGAGCAATGGAAATGGCGAGGTCGGAGATATACGACGAGATGTCGGGAGAAGTGACGGAGACAGAACCGACGGAGGACGAGTACGAGACGGAGCAGGACAGACGCAATCGGGAAGAGTGGGAAATGTTCTCGGAACTGTGGACGGAACTGATGCGGGAGTATCGGAGACCTCCGGAGGACGAGGACGAGTAACCGAATCGAAAAAAGAAAGTATAAAGAAAGTTGTCGATGAGCAAATAGAGCAGAAATCGACACAGACACCGAAAGGACGCAATTTTGTTATAGGGGACAGTCTTTCCCTGCCGCAAGGCGAAAAGGCTCGTTTCCGCGCGAATGTGGAAGCAATTAAACTTGTAAAAAAACTTGAAGCAGAAAACAGGTTCGCGACGCCTGCGGAACAGGAATCTCTTTCAAAATATGTCGGTTGGGGCGGACTTTCCAACGCTTTCGGAGAAATGCGCTGGAACAGCACAACGCGCAAAAGCGAAATGACGCCGAAAAACGGTTGGGCTGATGAGTTCGCAGAGTTCAGAAAACTTGTTGACGACGGAGTTATTTCGGAAGACGAATACAAAGCGGCTTCGGCAAGTACAAAGAACGCGCATTATACTTCCGTGGAAGTTATAAAAGCAATGTATGACGGTCTTGAAAGTCTCGGCTTCAAGGGAGGACGTATGCTTGAACCGTCCTCGGGCGTGGGAAACTTTGTCGGTGCTATGCCCGTTTCCATGAGTTCGAAAGTAAACAGTTGGACAATGGTCGAACTTGACAGCATAACGGGGCTTATCGCAAAATATCTTTATCCGAATGCCGACGTTCGCATTCAGGGATTTGAAAACGCAAATCTTCCGAATAATTACATGGACGTGGCAATAGGCAATGTTCCTTTCGGAAATTACGGTGTTGTTGACAATGCGTATCCGAAGCGTGTGACAAAGGCGATTCATAATTATTTCTTTGCGAAAACGCTTGATAAAGTCAGACCGGGCGGTGTTGTTATGTTCATCACGTCAAGTTTTACGATGAACGGAAAAGACAATGCCATACGTCAATATATTATGGACAGAGCCGATTTGCTCGGCGCAATAAGGCTTCCGAACAATGCTTTTTCGGGAAACGCGGGAACACAGGTAGTTACGGATATACTTGTTCTTAAAAAGCGCGAAAGCGGAAGCGCATACGGCGGGGAAAATTTCCTCAATACGTCATGGCAGAAGTTCGAGGAGAACGGTTACGACGGTTATGACTTAAACGAATATTTCATAAATCACCCTGAAATGGTTCTCGGAACTCCCGCAAAAATCAGAGGTATGTACGGTGCGAACAGTCTTACATACAATCCTCTGAACGACGGCGGCAGTCTCGGAGAGCAAATCAAAAATGCGTTTAAGCACATAACGGGTAAAATGGATTATTCGAAGCCCGTCAGCGCAAATGCCGCGAATTTCAGAGCCGCAAGAGCCGAGAAAAAACCGAAGAAGAACGGCTTTACGAATGTAGACGGAAAACTGTTCAAGACTACGGACGGGGTTATTGAAGAAGTAAAAGACGGCAATGTCGCGAAACGTATAACGGGATTGCTCGACATAAGGGACGCTTACAGGACGCTTATCGATTACATTCAGCAGGGTCAGGCAAAAAATCTTGTGGCGAAAGCAAGAAAAGACCTCAACGATGTATATGATAAGTTCGTGAAAGAAAACGGATATATCAACTCTCCGAAAAACAAGTCCGCAATAAAGGACGACCCTGACAGTTTTTCGATATACTCGCTCGAAAATTACGACGCTGAAAGCAAAAAGGCGACCAAGGCGGACATATCATCAAGAAATTGCCCCAGAACATCGAGGCCGACTTCATGGCTTGCGT
>OQVT01000570.1_pt1 | contig 21088 bp, 19 predicted proteins | sample 1691561 | NCBI WGS metagenome assembly OQVT01 (sample SAMN03418260, study PRJEB22391) | human gut metagenome | biome: human-gut; feature: organic feature; material: feces | host: Homo sapiens | place: Tanzania | collected 2013-01 | reverse complement strand
CTATGGATGCTGTCCTGGTTGGTGAACTCGCCGTGCTTGTAGTAATATCTCCCGGCTCTTTTGCCGGATCAATTGCAGTAATAATATCCAGTACTTCCTGAGGTGCATGAAAAACATGACTAATATTCTGGAATAGGAAGTCAGACATGAAACCTCTTCGAACCACTTCTTTACTCTTAATTTTACGAGGAATCGTCAGAACTTTTTCCGCGTCCAATTCGATCATTTCACCGTTTTCATCTTCGCCGATAACCGGAAAGAAATTTAGAAGTTCTCTGATATATATTTCTCTTGTAGCGCTGTCGCCTTTACCGGATACTGTATCCTCGGAAAGGTCGTTGGCAAATTGTTCAAATATGATCAATGTCCTAGCAGGATCAAAGTCAAAAACGTAAGCATTTTTCTTTCGATAGAATTCTTTTCCGTTTGAAAAAAGACAGGGGTTCTGCGCCCTGAACGCTGCCTGCATATACAGGCCCGGAGATTTAATACTTGAAAGCATCAGAACGGCCGTCCATTCCGGAATGGTAACACCTGTGGTAAGCTGACCTACCGACAGAGTTATTGTACCCTTCTTGAGATAATAAAACTATCTATTTGCATCTGCTGTCTTTTCTACTACTATACTATTTTCGTTCATCTATCCGCAATATGAATAATTTGTATTTCAATTCTAGGCATATTTGTTGTATACTGGTTTGTATTATGTTTTATTAAGGGGACTCATCATGAAAAAAAATCCTAAAGCTCTAATACCGATTCTGGTATTTCTTGTTCTGTATCTAGGTCTGGGAATTCTTTTTGAATTTGTAATGAAAATAGATATGGGATTCTATCTTGTTCCGATCATGCTTCCGCTTCTTATAGCAATATTTGTTGCATGCGTGCAGAATCGTTCGGTAGATTTCAGCTCAAAACTTCAGATCATGGCTTCGGGCCTTGCTGATAAGAATATTATCACAATGATTCTTATCTTCCTGATAGCAGGATGCTTCGCAGGTGTCTGCGGCCGAAGCAGTGCTGAAAATGTTGCTTTTTTTATGCTTTCTATCATTCCGCCGCAGTTTTCGGTTGTTGTGCTGTTCCTGGTTGCCTGCTTTGTTTCTACATCAATGGGTACTTCCGTCGGAACTATTACTATCCTCACTCCGATCGCTGCTGCTGTATCTCAAACCGCCGGATTTCCTCTGCCTCTTTGTGTTGGTTCAATAATCGGTGGAGCTATGTTCGGTGACAACCTGTCCTTTATTTCGGATACGACTATTGCCTCCTGCAATGGTCAGGGCTGCCGCATGAAGGACGAATTCCTCGAGAATTTCCGTATCGCCCTTCCGTCAGCGATCATTACAATGATCATTATTTTTGTATTATCTTCAAAAACATCAGTGGATCATCTGGTGTCCAATGAATACAACCTTATCCTGGTCATTCCTTATGTGATCGTGCTGGTCCTTGGTATAGTAGGAATAAACGTGTTCATTGTTCTGATCATCGGAATCATTGCCGGTCTTATCATTGTCGGCTGCACAGGCACTGCCGGATTTTTAGATATTATATCCAGCATGGGAACCGGAATGAACGGTATGTTTGAGACTTCAATGGTCGCCATCCTTGTTACCGCCCTATGTGCACTGATACGGCACTTTGGAGGCTTTGATTACCTGTTGTCTGTTGTGAAATCCGTATTTAAAACCAGAAAAGGCGGACAGCTTGGCATAGGTCTTACGGTTTCTCTTATGGATATCGCTACCGCAAACAATACTGTAGCTATCGTTATGGCAAATCCTATTGCTTCTGAAATGGCCGAGCATTACGATATTTCTCCGCGTACTACAGCGGCGCTTCTGGATCGTTTCTCATGCATTGTTCAGGGAATCATTCCTTACGGAGCTCAGATCCTGGTTGCTATTTCTTCAATAGATGCGGTAGGTATGAAGATCTCTGCATTTGAGATCATTCCGAATCTGATATATCCTTTGGTGCTCCTGGCTATGTCTATCGTCTTTGTTTTTCTTGTTCCGATAAAGACAAGACAGCAGTATTTTGATTCAGTGAGAAATTAAAGTAATGGGGTGCGGATAAATGATTTATTCGCACCCCAAATTTATATCCTTAATAGTCTTTCATCCAGATATTTTTTCCTTCTTGAAATGATTTAAGTTTCATCCTCTTTTTTTTGCCATAGCTCACACCCATATAATATCTTCCAGCTTATCCAGTTTACAATCCTGATCAAACCGATCAATTGCCTCATAATAAGCCTCAAACAATGTATCAGCATAAAGTGCAAGATTATGCTCTTTTACCCCTTTAAGGTCCTCGTTTACTTTTATTCTTATTCCGGATACATCAATAATTGTCTTATTGTCGAAATCGACATAATAAGAAGCCTGTGCAGACTGAATCTTTTTTAACGATTCTTTATTTACAGGCAATTGTTCCGCCATCATTTTCAATACATAAGCCGGAGGAGTACTTTCATTATATTCCCATCTTCTTATTGTCCCTATCGGAATACCAAATCTCTTTGCAAATTCTTTTTGTGTAAGACCCGTAAAATCCCTCATTTCCTTTACATTCATATCATCACCATTTTCTTGTAATCAAATTGGGTATTTATTATAAATATATACCCAATTTGGTTATAACAGTCAACAGTTTTTTATTATATACATGCAGTAACGCATAGCCACCCTAATTTGCTCTTGTGTATAAGTACATCACGAAAGCCCGCTTGCTCCAAATACATTTTTAGTCGGGTATCATTGTATATGGTCATACCACCGATGATCTTCGTCCACTTCTCATCCTTGTCCGTGTCGCCGCTGCTCTCATTACAGATGAAGAAAGTTCCGCCGGGTCTAAGCACCCGATGAACCTCCATGAAACACTGCGGCAGATCAGGCCAGAAATAGACCGTTTCAAAGGCTGTCACTACATCAAACTGCTCTGCTGCAAACGGCAGCTCTGCTACACTTGCCTGCCTCACGGCACATCGACCCTCCGCGATGGCAGCCTGATTGACCTTTTTTGATTTCTCCACACTGACAGACGAATAGTCAATGCCATCCACTCTGCCCTGCGGACATTTTCTAAGCAGCCTTTTAATGTTCGCTCCGCCGCCGCATCCGCAGTCCAACACCCTGGCATCAGACGCAGTCTTCAAGAATCGAAGTCCCCATCTTGCCACCGGACTGTGACCCAAGTTCATCATGGCTACCATGAGCTTTCCGCCCAAACCCACAGGCTTACGAGTATTTTCAAAAAATGACATATCACACCTCCTATTTCACACATTCCGCAAGTTCCAACACAGTTTTTTGATGCACGACCGGTCGAAGCAATTTATACATCTTTTCGTATGCTGCCATATCTTTGCACATAAATCTATCATAGTATTTTTGTTTCTGTTCCGGAAATTCTTGTGCTCTGACATAGTGTTCCATCCTTTGAGATTTTATACTATCTAACTCACATCTTTAAAAATTCAAAAGTTAGATATTGCTAACCATCGTTTTTAAGAAAAGCCGCATTACTGCGACCCTTCGGTTTATCATAATAATTCCATACAGTAACTTCATACCATTACATGCAGTACATTGCAGTATAGTTCTCCGGTCTGTTTCTTCTGGTCATGTTATATCATGCTTCTTTCATTTTTTCAAGATACGATAAATGGGCAACTTGTTTCTGGGATTGTGGTTGCCTTATTTCACTTACTGCTTGTACCGCAGCATACCATTTTTCAATTCAATAAATTTTCCGTCAAAGATTTCCTGCAGCACCTGCCTGCATGGTATCCGTTGCAATCTTCTGACCTCAGACGCTTCCATTACGCGGAAAGTGGTTTGGTGATGATCCTGATAAAATGCAATGAGTGATTCAATGTACGGCTCGGCATCGGCAAGTGTCCAGTTTGATTCTTCTTTTAAGCGTGAGAATACTGATACCAGACTGATGCACCGAACATCTTCAAAATTTGTGGCTCCATTCCGAGCATTTTTGTCATCGGAGCAGAACACATAGATCTGCTCACCAAGCATCACCGACAAAACCTGTAATAGCACAAACGACTTGATTTCTCCAAGATTATTTTTCTTTCCCACTTCAATATCAAGCAGTTGAAGTTCTTTCAAATAATCTCCATTTGATATTGTCGCATAGTCCACATCTTCCAATACCCGAAAATGTTCCGAAAAATAATCTTTAGAAAAAATATCACAAGATAACAGAGTAAAATCAATTTTGTAAACCCGCCAGCGCCAGGAATTTTTTATCCGACTGGATACTCTGTGTCAGAAACTGACCGTCCCTAAACAGAGCATAGGTCGTGACCGGTGCAGGTACATTCTGTGCAGATTCTTTGTCAGTGATATGGATAACCCTGAACGGGATGCCATGTTCCTTCGCAGCCTCCTGCACCCTTGGCACCCAATAATAGGTGTAGGGACACTGGTCGGTGTAATACAGGACAAAACCGTTATCCTCTATCGCCGGATGTTTCGCACATTCCTTGAAATGAGGCGGCTGTGTACCCGATTCAATGGGAAGATACATGAGATTGATCCCGCAGTCGGATATGTCTGCCGCACGGAATCCCTTGTAAGTAAGGAATTTCGGGTCAGCGAGGAATTCCCGCTTTCGGCCCTCCGCACACAGAATACAAATACCGTTCTTCCCCAGCTCCTTTGCATCACAGATACACGCTTCCAGCAGGTCATTAGAGTATCCGTGTCCCTTCATGGAACCGGATACCCATAAGCAGTTAATGTAAAGATAACCATCTGCCACAATAGGCACCCAGGCATTTTCAGCCGGAATGTATTCGATAAAGCATTTGCCGCGCTCCACGCTGCGATAGAAAACAAGTCCATCATCAAAGCGTTGTCTCAGCCATTCCTTTTTTGCAACACTCTGCTTGCCGGACATGGCGCAGCAGATATGTTCCTTATCAATATTTTCTTTTGTGATCCGAATATATTTCATCCATTATTCTCCAATACTGTAAATTTTGCTTTCCCTTTTCCGTGAATGTGGTTTCTACCGCACTCCGTTGTTCTTTCGTTTTTGTTTTGGTAAGGGCAATTCATCGTACATTACCTTAAACAGGTTTGTAAGGAACGCTTTGCTGTCAACTTCCTCCACCAGCAGCATTTCTTTTGCACCCTCATACGGAAGATTGCAAATTGCCTCGGGCATAAGTTCCAAAGCAGATCTTGTTTTCTTTACAAGCAACCGGTCATCATATATCCTGCCGACAATTTTTCTGCGATAATAAAGAATAAATTCCCCCATCATCGACCGGTAAGAAACCTCGTTCAAGTCGGATAACTGTTCTAAAATAAAATGAAGATACTCTTTACTGGATGCCATTATTCCTCCTGTTCAAAACAGCAGGTCCATACCCTGAGAAAGTCGGTCTGCTATCGCCCAAAACGCAGAATAGCATTGTCATACCTCATATAAATCCAAACAAAACTTACTTCATAACCAGATTCATCAGGCTCTGATAGCTATCTACCACATCATAGACCACTTCACCATTGCTGATTGCCTTAAAATGCTCTCGTGCGCAGTGAATCTTGGACTCCTCGATCAGACGCAACTGCATTGAATTCATAGAGCCCTTCGTTTCGGCCACAAAATAGATATGCTTGACCGTTCCCTCATAAAAGGCAATCGCCCAGTCGGGATTATAATGCCCTACCGGTGTTGAAATGTAGAATCCATCCGGAAGTTTCACATAGACCGCAACATTTGTATTCGTATCCAATTCCGTAGCAAATTTCTGCTCATTGCTGGAGTCATATACGATATGGTCGTACAGGTGCTTCTTTGCCTTCATTGCATTCACACCAAGACGCCCTTTAATGGTCGGATCAGTGAAAACTTCTGTACCATAATGGTCATCCATCACATCATATGTAATATGCTCGATAATCGCCGTAGCCTTTTCGTCATTGATAAGAGCCGCAGCTTTGATAATGAATTCCTCCGGATTATCTTTAAACTGATTGAAAATACTCGGTTGAATACCCTTCAGAATCTGAATAACTGCCTTGCGGGTGAGTCCTGTTTCCTCTACAAGCTTGCCGATCAGATCGTATTTCACATTCGTGCTGGCAGTTATGGTATGACCATAGCTTGCGGATTCTTCTTTCGCAAAGGAAGCACCGGATACCAGTTCTTCCTTGGATTTAATTGTCTCCATTGTTCCGGTTTCCACCTTGAAGACGATTTTGGATACTCTAAGTTTACGATCAAGGGACTGAATCGCCTTACTAATCAGCTCCTCAGTATCAAATTCAACCATATAGGTAGATTTGGCGTTGATCTTCGCCCACAGTGCCTTAAATTCAGGCATAGCAAGCTTATTTTCATCCACTTGCAGTTCCACATTGTTGCTTCTGGCATTTTCGGGCATCATAGATTTTCCGTCATAAATAGTGTCGATAATCTCAATCACAGAGGCAGCGGAATCTGCCACTTCCTCGGCAACCTTAATTTCATGATTGGCCTTGTCGGCATAGTATTTATCGGTGAGGATGCCTTTCTTATCAATGTAGCCGTTGACGATCAGGTCAAAGTGGATTACTCTTGCCGTATCTTGATCAACGACCTGTTCATTGCCTTTATCATCCTTAATTACCTTGCCAACAAACAATTCTGCCGTAACCGCACGAGGACGGTCTGCCACTGCTTCGGCAATTTCCGTCTGTAAACCCTTTGCAAAGCTGTCGTAGCTTTCGCTGGCAATAACGGTCAGCACATTGACATTCTGTACTTCTTCGCCCAGCACATTGGTGTCCATGCGCTCGCCGTCCTGATTGACGCATAGGCGTAGTCCACGCCCAACTTCCTGACGTTTACGCACTTCACTGCTGCACTGCTTCAGGGTACAGATCTGGAATACATTCGGGTTATCCCAGCCCTCTCTCAGGGCAGAATGCGAGAAGATAAAGCGAACCGGAGAGCGCTTTGGATCGCGATCCAATAGCAGTTCCTTGTTCTTCATAATCAGCTCATAGGCATCCACATCATCTGTCGTAGTTTCCTTACGGCCTACCTTAGAATCAATCATCTTGCCTTTTTTGTCGATGGAGAAGTATCCGGCGTGAGTCTTCTCAGCGGGAATCGCCTGCAAATACTTCATGTAGTCATCCTCACCGATGCCGATCTGCAAACTTCCAATGATATCGTTATACTCTTCCACAAACATCTGAGCATAAACGCCGTCAGTTGCCTGTCCGGCTTCATCATAAACACGGTATTTTGCTACTTCATCAATGAAGAACAGGGAGAGAACCTTGATACCCTTATAGAACAGCTCCCGTTCTCTCTGTATATGGGACAAAATCGTCTCTCTGATCTGAATGCGTCGCAACTGTTCCTCGCTGACCTTGCCGATCACATCACCGGCGTAGATTTTAATACCGTTCAGAAATTCCACAGAATCATCGCGTCCGTCAATACGGGACACCACAAAGCCCTGTTTATACTCTTCCATGCTGCCGGAGTTATCGTATAGATTGTATCCTTTCGAAACGGTACGGGCAATTTTGCGAATACCGCTTGCACACTTATAATCAAACTGAATCGTTGCCGTAGGCGCAGCCTTGGAAAGGTTGATACTCTCCAGATATACATAGCTTTCCGTTGCAGTACTGCCGGATTCCGAAATACCCTTTACGGCAATCTTCTTTACCAGCCGCTTGTTATATGCCTCCATTGCATCCAGACGGTAAACCATGTTGTAAATACTGTCGCTCTTATGGGTCGCAGAATAGCGCAGGGTCAACAGCGGATTGAACTGCTTCAAGTTTTCCTTGGTCTGCTTTCCCTCCACGGACTGTGGTTCATCAATAATCAAAATCGGATTCGTCTTAGCAATGATGTCAATCGGCCTACGGGACCGGAACTCATCCAGCTTCATACTGATACGTCTTGCATCCTTACCCCTGGCATTGAACGCCTGAGAGTTGATAATCATGGCACAGATGGAATTATCCGACGCAAAACGATCAATCTCTGTCAGCTGGGCAGAGTTATAGATGAAAAAGCGTACCTTCTTGCCGTATTCTTCAGCAAAATGCTCCTGCGTTACCTTAAAGGATTTGTATACTCCCTCACGGATGGCAATAGACGGCACGACCACAATAAACTTACTCCATCCATAATGCTTGTTAAGCTCATACATGGTCTTGATATAGGTATAGGTCTTGCCTACACCGGTTTCCATCTCAATGGTCAGATTGAAGTGTCCCTCAAGCTCCGCAGACGGCTTGAGCTGATTTGCCCGTTGCACCTTTTGCAGATTTTCCAGAATGATACGGTCGGAAAGCTCCGGCAATATCTTGTGGTTGCTCCAACCGGTGAAATCATCTTCATCAGTCAACGTCTGCTGGTAAAAGCTGTTGCCTCTGTCCATCATGTAAGAAGGAGTCAAATATGGCTGTCCAGCAAAGACATCCACCACGGCCTTTGCTGCATCAGCCTGAAATTTCTGATGCTTAAATCGTAGTCTCATCGTCTTCGCCTCCATTCTCATCTGCCATCTGCTCTTCCAACAACCTTTGCAATGCTTCCTTACTCGGCAGCACTGTCTCATACTTGCTTGCAAAAATCTGCGTATTATCCTCCGGCAGAGTCATTTCTACAACGGCGTTGTTCTTGTCGCTGCACAGTATGATTCCTATCGTTGGATTCTCATCCGGCAGCTTCACCTTCCGATCATAGTAATGAACATACATCTGCATCTGACCAATATCCTGATGTTTCAATTCGCCGATTTTCAAATCAAATAGAACAAAGCAACGCAACAGACGGTTATAGAAAACCAAATCCACCATGAAATGTTCTTCATCAAAGGTAAACCGCACCTGCCTGCCGATGAAGGCAAAGCCGGTGCCAAGCTCCAGCAGGAACTGCTGCAAATGGTCGATGATACGGCTCTCCAGCTCGCTCTCGGAATATTCCGGCAATTCCTTCAGACCAAGGAACTCCAATACATACGGATCTTTGACCGCATCTTCCGCTTTCTCAACCTTCTGTCCTTCCAGTGCCAAACGGTAAACCTTATCCTTATCCGTACTAAGGGCAAGGCGCTCATAGAGCGAACTGCCATATTGCCGTTTCAACTCAGCAAGACTCCAGTCATTTTTTATGGATTCAATTTCATAAAAATGGCGCTCATCTATGTTGTCTATCCGCATGAGCTTAAGATAATGAGACCAGCTCAGATAAAACTTTCTGCCGGTACTGACTGCAGGAAGGTTCTTGAATTGGTCAGACAGCGTCTGACTAATTTGATCCTGCGAATAAACCGTGTAAAACTGCCGCATTTGCTTCAAATTTGTCGTTGAAAAGCCTTTTCCAAATTTCTCACTAAGATATTGGGACAATTCCTGCAAAATTTGCTTTCCATAGGCAGCTCTGTTCTGACCATGCTGCTCTTCTTCCACGATCATTCTGCCGATTTCATAGTAGGTATATACCATGGCGAGATTAACGGCAGTTTTGGCGTTTTTTCTAGCCTGCGCCAGAACCTCAGAAACATTTTCCAAAAAATTATGGTTAATCGGGATAATTTCGTTTTTGCTCATACTCCCCCTCCTTACAGCACTTTCACAGAAGTATCCGGTGCCAGTTCTTTGAAAATCTGAGTCACATTGATTTTGGCCGGACTGCCTGCAAAGCTGCTGTCACGGAACACGGCACGCAGCGGCTGGCGTTTCGCGATTGTATTAATCACGCTGTCAGGGATATTTTCGTCAAAGCAAGCAATCAGGTCACCGTCATTGTAGTTATGCACGGTGCAGCCTTCGATATCCTCAGACTGGTACGGCAGCGACAGCGGTAAGCCCCACTCCAACAGGCATCCAAAGAGCAGATCAAGGTCGGTGCGTTCTTCCCTAATGTTGCTCTCCAACAGGTCAAGAACATTCTGCTCGTAATCCGCAGGCGCGTAATACACATCCTTCATATTGGTTTCATCTAACTTCAGGGCACGGAAACCGCCGTCAAACTTTGCATTCGGATGTTCCTCAGCAATCTTCTTTGCCGCGCGACGGATACGCTCCTTGCCGATTTCGCAGATATTAGAGTAACCGGCTTTATAGGCCTCACTCTTTTCATCACAAGGTTCAGGCAACTGCACCATAATAAATTTGCGGTGTCCACCGTCCTCGGCATTAAGCTGCATGACAGCGTGGGCTGTGGTAGCAGAACCTGAGAAAAAGTCGAGAACCACTCCATCTGGACATCCTTTTGTACTCATGTCAATAAAATGTTTTATCAAGTTAATGGTCTTTGGATAACTAAACACCTTACCACCAAACATATTCGTAATTTCTTTAGTTCCATCAAGCGACATTCCAATATCATCTGGTAACTTTGTGCTTGCAGGCATCATTCCAAAGGAATCCCCAGCTTTTTTCTTGTCATCTTCCTTCCAATATCTAAACGCCGGCTTCGAAATGCGCAAAAAATCATAATCACCCGGAAATACAATTTTCCCTTCAGAATAATACTGACCAAACGTTTCCTTCGTAACAGCCCATGTTCTAAGCGGATTTGCCGGATATTCGTTGCCATTCTTTGGATTAACCATAACAAAATTACTATTCGGTCGCTCTGATGCCGTTCTTTGAGTTGTCAGATCATGCACTCTCCATGGTCTTCCAGGAAAATCAGGTGTTTCATAATATTGACGTTCCGTTCCTTCTACCCTGGCATAAAACAAACTACTTTTTGCAAAGCAAATAACCCACTCGTAATCCTGAGAAACGCCAAATGGAACGTCTGATTTTGCTGTACGTTTCCTCCATGGAAATGTCGCAACATAATTTTCTGTACCAAATGCCTCTGCACATATTTTTTCAAGATTGTCACGCTCATTATCATCTATAGAAAGAAAAATTGCACCATCATCGCTCAATAAATTTCTCGCCAACATCAGGCGCGAATACATCATTGAGCACCAATCAGAATGATACTTACCAGCTGTCGAACTATTCTCTCTGGAATAATTTACATTTCCATCTTCATCAAAATATCCCGTCCCTTCGTTATAATCTTCGTTGTCCATTATAAACGAATCAGGGTATACAAAATCATGGCCTGTGTTGTAAGGCGGATCGATATAGATCATCTTTACCTTACCAAGATAGCTTTCCTGTAACAGCTTCAGCACTTCCAGATTGTCTCCCTCGATCTAGAGGTTCTCCGTACTGTCCCAGTTGACGCTTTCTTCTTTGCAGGGGCGCAAAGTCTTGCGGATCGGCTTGTTGGCTTCCACGATTGCTGCCTTTTTTCCTACCCATGTAAATTCATAGGCTTCATCGCCCTCGATCACATCACCAGACAACATCTGTCGCAGCAGTTCAAAGTTAATGGCCTTCTTCGGCTTGCCGTCCTTTCCTAAAGTCTCAGTAATACAGTTCGGGAATAAAGCCCCGATTTTCTCAATATTCTGTTCGGTCATATCAATGGATTCCATACGCATTTTGTCCATTAGTGATTTCCTCCTAGTATCTTCTTCAGTTTTGACGTATCATTTAGTTGTTCCATTAGCCAATAATTTATTCAATTCTTCTGCAATCTCTTGTGGTGTCATAGTAGCTGTTGTCATCGCTAACTTACTGGCTATAATTGGGCTATACGCCATTACATCTGCTTTTTTGAGATTATGCCATATCGGCAAAAGGGTTTTTCCGCCAATACTTTCTAACTGAAATAATCCATCCAACTCCGCCTTTGTCCAATATTTGCCATCAGCAATATAATTGGGCGACAAAACAGCGACCCCAAAACGTGATTTTTTTAATCCTTCGTCAATACGTTTTCGCATTGAATCACCCCATTTAATTTGGGTTTTGTCATACCACACTCTGATGCCCAATGCCGTAAGCGCATCTACAAATTCGTCTACAAAATCTTCTTTATCTTCCCATGCATGAGAAACAAAAACATCGTATTCTGGTTCATCGTTCTCATTTTTATCATCCATTCCTGAAATAGTAGGTGTAACCCTCAATTGTAAGTCACGGATTTGCTGTTCATAGGAATATCGTATTTGCTGTGCTTCAACTGCTTGTTTCTTTTTTTCTCTCTGTTCTTCTTTCTGTAACTGTATATAAGCCTTGTTTCGCTTTTCTCTTTTATCTGCAATCTTTTTTGAATAATTCGCACTACTGGCAGTCTCTTTCACTGCAACTGCTCTATAGTTATCAATTTGCCTCATTTTACTTTTAATGGTCAAAGGACTTGCGTTCTTAGGAATAATTACCCCAGCAGCCTTCTTTTGCGCATCTATGGCCCTTTTATCTGAATTGGCTTTCTTTTTCTCCAAATCTAAAATATCTTTGTCTAATGAATTAACTGTTCGTTGATACTGCTCAACTGACATAATGCTTATCTAACTCCTTCTGCAATTTTTTTATCTCTACCTTCAGCTCCATCTTCCGATTTAACTGTTTTTCCTTCTTCATTTCTGTTTCCAACGCAGCAATCTGCTTCTCTATCCGCTCCCGCTGTTTTTGCTGCTTCACGCTTTCCTTCAGCGTTGTGTTTTCGTTGCCGGCAAGCCGGTCTCCTGCAATCTGCCGGATGAAATTCTCATATACTGCATCTACCGTCAGACCTTCCAGATGCAATGACAGTTCTTCTTCTGTAAGCCACTCTGTGCGGTAATAGCGTTCAACTTTAAACGCTGCCTTACCGGAACTGGCAGCCTCTTTATATCCCATAGCTGCCTGATATTTTCCGTCATACTCCAGCAAGAACAAGATATGATAAGGGATATCACGGTCAATCAGGCGAAGGATATTTTCATCAAGTTCGGGCGAAGTAAGTCTTATCTCAAACAGCTCAATCTCTGTGACCAGCTTACCGGGTGCAAGGTTCAACGTGGTCGCTGCCAGCTTGTTTCGCCAATAAATAATTCTAATCTGCTCCGTGAATGCCGTTTTTATTGCAGGCGTGATCGACAGATTTTCGTAAAACTTCTGCTTTGGAATCCTCTTGTTGAACTCCGTTGACTTTGGCAAACCCAGCACGGCTCACACCCCCCTAACACAAAATCATTTCACAACTAAGAAACTAAGACTTCCCATACCCAAAATGGGATTCGCACCTTGAAAATTCAATATTTCAGCTAACAAAATAGCAATTTATGCCGCTACAGCCTTGGGATGGAGTGCATTTCGCAGATATTCCGGTAGCCTTGATTCAAAATCAGCAGTAAATGAAGCCAGTTGTTCATCGCTAAGCTTTAGGATTTCCTGTAAGCTTGCAATTAATGCATCCATCAGGATGCAAAGGGATCTGCTGAAAGTAATATCTGCCATTTCATCAACAAGAAAGAAGAACAGCTCACCAAGAGTTCTCTGATCTTCGTTTTGTCGCTGCTCCATTGCAAGTAACATATATCTGGTAAACACAACAGCCACGTGGGCTGTCAGTGCATCATAAGATAAGCTATGGCATTCTCCAATCAGGTTCAGCATAGATTTGCAGTTTTTGAAGAAAACCTCAATCTGCCAGCGTTTCCCGTAAATACGGATGACCTCTTCTTCGGAAAGAGTAGTATCTGTACAGATAAAAGCAAGCCAATCCTTGCGATTCGCTTTGTTCCTTACGCAAACAATTTTCGCTGGAATTGGATTTTCTTTTCCTACCATAACATCAACAGAAAGCAGATACTTTGATCTACCACGGCGCTTTTTGTTCCGGGAATAGATTTCCTTAATATTCAGCTGTTCACCACAGTATGAATATTTAATTCGGCTACTTTTCTTGATCATGGCAATTGCATCCATACCTTTTGAATGGATAGATGTGATCTGTGCCGGATTAGAAAACCATGAATCAAACAGGACATAATCTGCTTTCAGACCTGCACTGAGGGCAGTATCCAGTAAGGTTATCATTGCTTCTGGTGCTTTTGTCTGAGCAAGCTTACGCCTTTTTCCTGCGAGGGTTCTGCTATCAAAGTCTTTTATCGGACCGATGATGTTTTTATCTTTTGCAGAGGCCAATAGGCAACTGTTTACAGGGATAAGTGTATTCCCATCACTCCAGCTTAAGGTAAGCATCCGGAAGCCCTTTTTAAAACGCATATCCGTGTGGTCAAAAACTTTTGATCCCAGTTCTGTTTTCTTACAGCTGGTGCGATTAAAAAGACTGTCATCAATGATGAATACATTTTTCCTTTCATGATTCGTAAGATCACGAATGTTATTATTGACGATATCTGCTGCAAGAAGAGATGTAAAACGTAACCAGTTTGTTTTGACAGAATTAAGGAAACGGTAGAACGTGTTCTTAGAAAACTGCTCCTTAAAAGAGCCGGTCTGCTGCTGCATATACATACTTCTTCCGACAAAAATGTTGCTGAGTTTGTAACGAAGCAGAGAAACAGGAGAAACACCTTTCTCTTTCATTCCATTGCATCTGGCAAGAAGCTTACCAATATGATGTTTGGAAAAAAATCTCTGAACACAGTCACTTAAAGCTTTTTCATCGGAATGGTTTTGTGATATACTGGACATGGCATAAATCCTCCTTGGTTTGTTGGTTTTTGGTCAATTCCATTATACCAAACGGAACAGATTTATGCCTTTTTTATTGGCTGAAATATTGAATTTTCAAGGTTCAACATACCGTATTGGTATGGGAAGTTTTAGTTACTAAGTACAAAAAATACAATATTCTTTAAGTCCGAGCATTTTTTATCTTTTGAATCCCTTATCTTTTCCAATGTAGTTTTTATTTTTGTTGGTACATCTTGTACAGTACTTACCTGCACTAAAAGTTCTCTGTTTTCTGATATCAAATCTACATATGGATAAGTTGCCGTCTCGTCATTCAGATTACTAAACTTCTGTCCGAACCATACATTACATACCTCAATCGCAAATAACTCAAACATTTTTGCAGCATCAAATAATCCGTTTTTATTTGCCATTTTGATTTTTTCATCATATGAAGACATATATTCAATTATGAAACCCATTCTTTCGTTTGAATTCAACATATATTCAATGCTCCTTATCCGTTAGTTTCTTTTAAAATATTTACCTGAGTTCATTCTCAATTTCTTCTATCGTTGGCATAGAAGCTCTATATTCCACAGGCAATAAATTTGACAACTTATACTCAGATATTCCTATCGGTTCTCTTGAACTATTTACCGCATATTTTGCAAGGATATTATTTTTGCTTTTGCATATAATCAGACCAATTGTTTTTGCATCAAAATCTGTCTTGACCAAATCATCCACAATATTCACATATGTACCAATCTGTCCAATGTCTCTCGATGTAAAAGCTACTATTTTAACTTCAACAACAACGTAACAATGCAAATACAGATGATAAAATAAAAGATCTATTTTTTCCTCTGTTCCTTCAATCGGTATTGTATATTCTCTTCCAACAAAAGCAAACCCTTTTCCAAGTTCCATAAGAAATTTTGTGATGTTGTCCATCAATGCGTCTTTTAACTCTTTCTCACTATAATCTTCTCTGATTGCTACGAAGTCGAAATTATATGGATCCTTTGTTATTTCCTGTGCAAGGTCGCTTTGTGGTTCAGGCAATGCGTATTCAAAGTTTGAAATTGCTTTTCCCTGACGCTCATATAAATCGGTATCAAGAAAATTTAAAAGTACTGCCCTTGACCAATTATTTAAAATCGTTTTCTTCACAAAAAATATTGATTTTTCCCTGTCCAATTTACATTTATCAATGATAGCTCTATGATGTCCCCACGGAATCGAAAACAATTCTTTATCCGATAAATCTCCCACAAGTTGTGGAACATTTATTGAATCCTCTTTGCTCTTCAATTCTTCCACAAATTGTGGAAGAATTGGATCACTGTACAATTCATAAAATTTCTTCATATATCTGAGATTCGAACTTGATAAGCCTTGAACCCCTGGCAAAATTGTTCTCATATCTTTACTTAAATTAACAAAAAATCCACTGCCCCACTTACTTTCAGCCGACTTTTCTACAATATCTCTTCCTATAGACCAATAGAAACCAATCATTTCCTGATTAACAGAAACAGATGCCTTAATCTGTCTCTGTTTATAGCGTTTTCCTATGTCCTCAATCCACTTCCTATACTCTTCATCCATTTTTATAAGTTGATTCATGTAAACCCCTTTCAGAATTCTGTTTTTTCCCACATCTCTTTATAGGCATTGACATAAAAATTTATACATCCAGGATATGTGTATACAAATCTTCTGCACAACTTTTTATACAATTCCAGCATACTCGCATCATCTGCGAAATCTAATAAGTAATCGAGACAATGAGACAATTCTTCTTCTGATACCTCTCTGTTGCACAATTCCTCCACTATGGGTAAATATATTTCATATGCCTGCTGTCTAATCTTGTTGAGCTCAATTACCGCGCTAAATATATCATTTCCCATTCCATTTGACCTCCAAATAACTGATATAATTTCTTCAATAGTTATTATAATCAAAGCTCACAGTAAATAACATATAAATAACGCTCATATTAAATCACCCCAAAATGTTTTAATGCATCCTTTATCGCTTCTACTTTCTCCGCCGTCGGATGCCTTCTCGGCTGTTTCAACTCTTCTACCATATTAGGTGCATCATACATCGGCAATCCTAAATTTCTTTTTACCTCTGCGATATATGCCGTATGTACTTTGAAGCCATATTTTTCTTCAATATATTCTTGTATCATTTTATATGTAACCCTTGGAGCCGGCTGATATTGCTTTGCCCGCTCCGCAATTTTATCTAAAGGTACCTTTTCTTCACCTTCTCCAAATTCAACTTTCACATCTATATGGCTATCTGGTGACTTGTGGGACAAGAGCACGATGCTCTCCACATGCACAGTGTTCGGGAACATATCCACGCATTTGATCTTTTCGACACGGTATCCGCCGGCAAGAAATGCTCCAAGGTCATTTGCAAGGCTTGTAGGCTTGCAGGAAATGTACACTATACGATCACAGTTATATGCGATAAGCTTTCCAAGAGCCTTCGGGTTGATTCCCTCTCTTGGCGGATCGAGAACAAGATAATCCGGCCTTTCACCTATCTCATCAATAACCTTAAGAACATCGCCTGCTAAAAATTCGCAGTTTTCTATCTTGTTAAGTGCCGCATTTTCCTTTGCAGCCTCGACCGCCTCCTCTACTATCTCGACTCCTATGACTTTTTTTGCCGCAGGCGATAATACCTGCGCTATAGTTCCTGTTCCGCTGTAGAGATCAAATACCACTGCGTCCTTTATATCCCCTATAAACCGCCTTGTATTTTCGTACAATATCTCTGCACCTCTTGTATTCGTCTGGAAAAACGAGAACGGCGTTATCTTAAATTTAAGACCCAGAAGTTCCTCATAGAAACAGTCCTTTCCATACAGTATCTTTGTATGCTCGCTCTTTAATACATCCGCAACGCTGTCATCTGTCATATGAAGGATTCCTGCTATTTTTCCGTCAAGCTCAAGAGCACATAACCGCTCCTTTAACTCTGTAAGGTCATGCTCCATCTGAGATGACGTTACGAGTGCCGCGATAAGTTCTCCCGTATAATATGCCCTTCTTACAAGCAGATATCTAAGATATCCCTCATGCGACATTTTGTGATAATACGGAAGCTTATTTTCACGGCAATATTCAAGTACACAGTTCACGATCTTATTGATGTCATCATGCACCAGCATACAGTCCGTTGCAGGCAAAACATCAAATCTGCTGTTCTTCTTATGAAGTCCCAGCATCAGCTCTCCGCCCTTTTCCATGTCTCCGAAGGAATATTCCATCTTATTTCTGTAGCTGCATACATCGGGGCTTCCCTCTATTCCGGCAAAAACTCCATCGGCTTCTTCATCATTAAGTCCTCCCCATTCCTTTAAAACAGGTGTAAGCAGCTCCTTTACCTGATTATATTTAATGTTAAGCTGCTCGGCATATCCGACAGTCTGATAGGTACAGCCACCGCAATCCGGAAAAAGGCTGCAGAGCGGATCCTTAGTTTCGATATCCGATCTTTCCAGAACCTCAAGAAGTCTTCCCTCTGCTCTGTCGCGTCGTTTTTTATTTATGATAAATCTTATCTTCTGTCCGGGAACGCTGTTTTTAACAACAACCCTCTGATCTTCTATTATTACTATTCCCTTATTCGGAAATACTACCTTATCAACTATTCCCTCGTAAATCTCACCTTTTTTCATTTGTTTTCCTTTTCTTAATTAAAAACAGCGCTTTTGTTCTTCTGTTAAACTCACATGTGTTCGACTTGAATGTTTTTACAGAAAAAAACTCTTCTGTAAAGTAAAAGAGCTTCAACACAAAGTGCTGAAGCTCGATCGAATACGCTTATCAATCTTATTTTTCCTCTTCAAAGCCTTCAAGCGGTTCGTCTTCATATTCATCATCATCTTCAAAATAATCATCGAAATCATCTTCAAGGTCTTCAAGATAATCAGGAGTAAAATATCTGTATACTGCATAAGCTATTCCTGCAATAACAGTAACAGCTCCGATCAATGTAAGAATCTTCACCAAAAAGCTGCATGATCTTCTGTCATCATTATCTCTCATTGTTATTTCTCCTCCTATGAACAAATTTCGTTTTTATTATAACATACTTTTATCTTTTTGCTACATATTTAATACTAATATTTTACGCATGTATTTTACACAGCATTGCTTGGACAGTTTTAATTGAGTGTCCAAAAAGAGGGCTTTTTTTCATTTTTTGCTGTCGACAAAAAATTTTTCTTCTTATATAATAACGCAAGGTTAAATAAGAATTGTGAAATAATCAGTAATTATGGAGGTTTCTAAATGATAGTTGCAGAGAAAGTTAAAGAGAAAGGTCTCGAGTTTGCATTAAACAGAATGCTCAACATGCTTGAAAAGGATCCGGAAAACAATCCTTTAAAGATCATGGACATTATAGATAAATGGGCTCCTGCCGGATGGTATGAGAGTCAGAGAAGACTTATACGTGAAGCGATCGAAGAAAAAGGAAGCTGGTATCAGCTCGTTCAGGCTATATATAATCTCGATCCGGGCGTACGTAAGGCCTTCTTCCAGAACTTCATGGTAAATGCCAGCCTTAAGGGAAGCAAAAAGCAGGATATCGCATCACAGAAATATGATTGCAACATTCCGTGGGCAGTTCTTCTCGATCCTACATCCGCATGTAACTTAAAGTGTACAGGATGCTGGGCTGCAGAGTACGGTTACAAAAACAACCTCTCTCTTGAGGATATAGATTCAATAATCAAACAGGCTAACGCTCTCGGATGCTACATGTTCATCTACACAGGCGGAGAACCGCTCGTTCGTAAAAAAGACCTTATCAAGATCTGCGAGATGCATCCTGATTGTGCATTCCTTTCATTCACAAACGGTACTCTTATCGACGAAGAGTTCTGTCAGGATATGCTTCGTGTTAAGAACTTCATCCCGGCTATCTCTCTTGAGGGATTCGAGGAAGCAAACGACAGCCGTCGTGGTGAAGGTGTATACAACAAAGTTATGCACGCATGCGAGCTTCTTAAGAAGCATAAACTCGCATTCGGACATTCGATCTGCTACACAAGCAGAAACTATAAAGACGTTACAAGCGAGGAGTTCATCGACAAGATCATCGCTAACGGTGCTCTATTCACATGGTACTTCCACTATATGCCGGTTGGAAATGCTGCTTCACCGGAGCTTCTCCTTTCTCCTGAGCAGAGAAAAGAAGTACTCTATACTCTTCGTGAGCTCAGAGGTAAAAAGCCGATCTTCAGCATGGACTTCCAGAATGACGGACAGTATGTTGGCGGATGTATTGCAGGCGGACGTCGTTATCTTCATATCAATGCTAAGGGTGATGTTGAGCCATGTGTATTCATCCACTACTCAAACGTTAACATCCATGATGTATCACTCCTTGACGCACTGAGAAGCCCGCTCTTCCAGGCATACCATGATAATCAGCCATTCAACAACAACATGCTTCGTCCATGTCCTATGCTTGAGAATCCTGAAGAGCTCAGAAGACTTGTTCATGAGACAGGCGCTGTAAGTACAGACTACGAAAGCCCTGAAAGTGTTGATTCTCTTTGCGATAAGACAACACCTTATGCCGAGAAGTGGAAACCTGAAGCTGAGAAACTTTGGGCAGAGATCCGTCGTCCTCAGGATATTGCATACGCTGAGAAGAAGGATCAGGAAAAGGCAGAAAGAGCTGCAAGAAAAGCTGCTGAAGCTGCTAAATAATAAATCCTCGGATAAAAATTCAGCCGTAACCATTCATCGAGTGGTTACGGCTTTTTTAGGCTTATTTATATGACATATTCTTTATCTTTGTACACGGGCTCCGGCTCCACCCATTATCGCTTCTACTTCTTTTAAATTTGCCATTGTTGTATCTCCCGGCGTAGTCATTGCAAGTGCGCCATGAGCCGCACCGTAATTAACAGCAAGCTCTGCATTATCCGTTGTCATAAGTCCATAGATCAATCCGGATGCAAATGAATCTCCGCCGCCTACTCTGTCCATGATTTCAAGTCCTTTGTAGTCTTTTGCCTTATAGACCTCTCCATCAGCCCAGCATATCGCGCTCCAGTCATTTACCGTTGCTGTTTTTACTGTACGAAGAGTTGTTGCAACGGCTTTGAAATTAGGATACGTATTTGCGGCTTCATTGATCATCTTCTTGTATCCGTCAAGATTTAACTCTTTCAAGTTTTTATCATTTCCTTCAATCTCAAAACCAAGGCACGCTGTAAAGTCTTCCTCATTTCCGATCATCACATCTACATATTTTGCGATTTCCTTATTTACTTCCTGAGCTTTGGCCTGTCCTCCGATCGCACTCCACATAGAAGGTCTGTAATTAAGATCATATGATACAACCGTTCCGTATTTCTTTGCAGTCTTTATTGCAGCAAGAACAGTTTCACAGGTCTGCTCGGAAATAGCCGCATAAATTCCACCTGTATGAAGCCATCTTACTCCAAGTGTTCCAAAAATATATTCAAAATCAAAATCTTCAGGTCTCGCCTTTGATATTGCTGTATT
>OQVT01000564.1_pt1 | contig 21180 bp, 13 predicted proteins | sample 1691561 | NCBI WGS metagenome assembly OQVT01 (sample SAMN03418260, study PRJEB22391) | human gut metagenome | biome: human-gut; feature: organic feature; material: feces | host: Homo sapiens | place: Tanzania | collected 2013-01 | reverse complement strand
GCAAAAGGTTGAGGATGTTCTGCATGACATTGGCATGGAGACACAGCTGTTTGAAGGTATTGAGCCTGATCCGTCGATTGAAACTGTATTCCGTGGTGCTGAAGCCATGCGTGCCTTTGAGCCTGATGTAATTGTGGCGATTGGCGGCGGCTCGCCGATTGATGCGGCTAAGGCTATGTGGGTTTTCTATGAGCATCCGGAAAAAACCTTTGAGGACATCAAGGATCCGTTTACTATTCCGGTGCTGCGCAACAAGGCTATTTTTGTAGCTATTCCGTCTACCAGCGGTACGGCGACCGAGGTAACAGCCTTCTCCGTAATTACTGATTATAAAACTGATATTAAATATCCTCTGGCAGATTTTGAGATTACGCCGGATATCGCCATTCTTGATACAGATATTCCGCTGACCATGCCGAAGAAGCTGACGGCTCATACAGGTATGGATGCGCTGACGCATGCTATCGAGGCTTATGTTGCTACGGCTCGCAGCAATTTCTCTGACGCTTTGGCTTTGCAGGCAATCAGCGATATTTATGACAGCCTTGTTGCCAGCTATTATGGCGATAAAGCAGCTCGTGAAAAGATGCATATTGCGCAATGTATGGCAGGCATGGCCTTTTCTAATGCGCTGCTGGGCATTGCGCATAGCCTGGCGCATAAGACGGGCGCTGTCTTCCATATTCCGCATGGCTGCTGCAATGCGATTCTGCTGCCTTCCGTAATCGAGTTCAATGCGAAGGTGTGCGCTGAGCGTTACGCTGCCATTGCACGGCATATCGGACTGCCCGGCAAAACGGATGAGCAGCTGACGAGTGCTCTTGTAGATTCGATTAAGGCTTTGAATAAGAAGCTGGATATCGCGCAGACCTATAAAGAAAATGGCGTGAGCGAAAACAACATTCTCGTAAAGCGCGTTCCCGGTAGTTTCGAACTTATTTATGCTGCAGCACAGATGGCAAAATTTGCTCACGTCAACGGAATTATCATTATTGGTTGCGTAATTCGTGGAGATACGCCACATTTTGATTATATTTGTGAAGGAGTGACTCAAGGCATCGCTCAACTCAATGCACAAGGCGATATTCCAGTGATTTTCGGGCTGTTAACGGTCAACAATCAAGAGCAAGCAGAGCAGCGTGCAGGGGGTAGTTTAGGCAACAAAGGAAAAGAATTTGCACTTACTGCAATAAAAATGGTGGATTTTGCTTGGAAGTTTCAAAAATAATGCCTACCTTTGCATCGCAATTCAGAAATAAGGGTTGCAAACAACAATAACGGGCAAATACCAGAGTGGCCAAATGGGGCAGACTGTAAATCTGCTGGCTTACGCCTTCGGTGGTTCGAATCCATCTTTGCCCACGCAACGGCGCAGCTTTCACATCGAAAGTTGCGCCGTTGAGTTTTTTTACAAACCATACGTACAATAAAACTGCCCACTACTCGTTTTAATCTTTGTATGAATACTCCCCAAAAACATAATATCCGAAACTTCATAACCTTGTTGCTACTCTTTGTGGCTGCACTGCAACTGCAAGCACAAAACCGTACCAAGGTGTTTGGCATTATAAAAGATGACCAAGGCGCTCCCATTGAGTTGGCATCGGTGCGCGTAATGGGACAAAATGCGCTCACCTTTACAAATCTTAAAGGAGAATACACCATTTGGTGCCAATCGGCTGACTCTGTACGATTAGTTTACTCCATGATTGGTTACGAAAGTCGCAAACGTTTGTTGCGCTCGCCTGGCGACTCTGTACGTCTCGATGTGATGCTACCTCCCTATGATGCCAACAAGACATTAGGCACAGCGGTAGTTACGGGACAAGGCAGACAAACTACTACTACGCAACGCATTCATAAACCTGACACTAAATTGGCTCCCTCAACTACAGGCAACGGAGTTGAGGAAATTATTGCCACACAAGCAGGAGTATCGACCCACAACGAACTCTCTTCACAATACAACGTGCGCGGTGGGTCGTTCGACGAGAATTGCGTTTATCTTAACGGTATTGAAGTGTATCGCCCCATGTTGGTGCGCTCAGGACAACAAGAGGGCTTGTCTATTATAAACTCTGACATGGTAGAAAGCATTGGCTTTTCGTCGGGAGGCTTTGAGGCTCGCTATGGCGATAAAATGTCATCGGTGCTCGACATTACTTATAAACGTCCTGAAGCTTTTGAGGCTTCGGCACAAGCTTCGATGCTCGGTGCTGGCACCTATGTGGGATGGGGTAATAAGAAGGTAAGCTTGATGTCGTCGGTGCGCTACAAAACAACACGCTACTTATTAGGCTCTACTGACACCAATGGCGAATACCGCCCTAACTTTCTCGACTATCAAGCTTTTTTGTCGTGGCGCCCTAACCAACGTTGGTCGTTAGATGTGTTGGCAAACGTGTCAGACAATCACTACAACTTTACACCACACGACCGCGAAACGAAATTTGGCACCATCGACGATGCAAAGACTTTTAAAGTGTATTTCGACGGAAAGGAAAAAGATTACTTCCGCACGCTCTTTGGTGCTGCCACACTTACACGCCACTTTAATCCTGACACATACTTAGCTTTACAATTCTCAACCTACGGCACACAAGAGCACGAAACTTACGACATTCAAGGACAGTATTGGCTCAACGAGGCTACAACTGAGGAACAACTGGGTGTGGGTACTTATTTGGAACACGCACGAAACCGCTTGCGGGCTCGCGTAATGAACACTGGACTGCGCTTTCGCACAAAATTCACAGCACACACACTGCAAGCAGGCTTTAACTGGACACGCGAAACCATTCACGATAACTCGCGCGAATGGGAAATGCGTGACTCTATGGGCTACTCTCTGCCCTACGACCCTAATGTGTTGCGACTCATTTACAGCCAACGCTCTAAATCGGACATAACCACGTCGCGACTTGCTTTCTTTGCACAAGACACGTGGCGCATACGCACAAAAGTAGGTTTGTTTAACTTTACCTATGGTTTGCGCCTTAGCCATTGGGATTGGAACAAGGAGACCATTGTGTCGCCACGTGTATCAGTAGGGTTAATGCCCTCGTTTACCGACCATTGGACTTTCCGTTTTGCCACGGGCTTCTATTACCAACCGCCTTTCTACAAAGAACTGAAGGACACTACTCTCAGTGCTACAGGCTTGGCTACGGTGCAACTTAACAAACAAATAAAGTCGCAACGCTCTATTCACTTTGTGTTGGGAGCCGACTACCTCTTTAAGGTGGCAGACCGTCCTTTTAAATTTACTGCCGAGGCTTATTACAAAGCCCTCTCACACCTTGTGCCTTACACGGTAGACAATGTGCGCGTGGTGTATTACGGCAGAAATGAATCGAGTGGTTATGCTGCAGGTGTTGACTTTAAGCTCTATGGCGAATTTGTGCCAGGTACCGACTCGTGGCTTACTTTCTCGCTGATGCGCACGAAGGAGAAGATTGGTGGATTGTGGATTCCACGTCCCACAGACCAACGCTATAATGTGTCGCTTTATTTTACCGACTACTTTCCTGGCACCACACGTTGGCGCTTCACGCTGAAGGCTGCCTTTGCCGATGGTTTGCCTTTTGGACCACCACGTAGCGAAAAATCTAAACAAACGTTGCGAGCACCAGCTTATAAACGTGTAGATATTGGCATGAGTTATCGTTTGCTGAAAAATGATGATCGCCACATTCAACACGGCATTGGCAGATGCTTTAAAAACATTTGGCTGGGTGTGGACTGCTTTAACTTATTGGGTATTGATAATGTCAATTCTTATTATTGGGTGACTGACATTACGAACAACCAGTATGCGGTGCCTAATTACCTTACAGGACGACAAATTAACGCTCGCATCTCATTTGACTTTTAAGAGAGAGAGTGTGTGTGCTGAACTTGCTTAGAAGAAAAATTACAATGAAGGACTTGGAGAGAACTATATAACAATAGTTTTCATTCCAAGTCCTTATCTGTACCATATATTTTACATTTCTGAGGTATAAAAGCACAAATAAATTAGCATTTACTTTGCTAATTAAAAATAAGGAACTACTTTTGCATCGTTATCCTAAAACAATCTTTTTACCTTAAGGAACTAATACCTATTAAAACATCGGGTGGTTTGTTGCAAAAACAAGCTACCTTTTTTTGTTGTGAAGTAAAAAGTTGAGTTCTTTTAAGAATACAAGCCCTGCTTTGGATACTGAAACGAACATTTGCCTCACGCAAATCCTACTGAACATTAAACAACGCATTTCGCTAATCCCTTATAACAAAGAATGACAAAGAAAACCAAACACCTACTTGCTACTGCAAGCATTATTGTGGCACTGATTGTGGCTTCGTTTGTAGGCGGAGCTTTTTACTTAATAGACTATGCACTGAAACCTGGTGACCGATCGCGCGACGAACAAAAGGCGTGGAACGAAATAGACAGTACTTACCCTGGCATGATTGCTTGGCGCGACTCACTGCTGAAACAAAATGCTCTTAAAGACACCACAATACTTGCGCCCGATGGAGCTAAAATGCACGCTTGGTACGTGCGAGCTGACCATCCCACTGCAGCTACAGCACTGTTGGTTCATGGTTACACAGATTGCAGCATACGCATGATGCCTTTGGGACGAATGTATAACCGCGACTTGCACATGAACATTCTGCTACCCGACTTGCGCAATGCAGGACGCACAGACGGCGACCACTTTCAAATGGGATGGTTTGACCGCTACGATGTGAAGCAATGGGCCAAGCTACTTCCCCATTTATTTGGCGACTCTGTGCAGGCAGTGGTTCATGGTGTGTCGATGGGAGCTGCCACAACAATGATGCTCTCGGGCGATGCTGACGTGCCTACTTGTGTAAAGACTTACGTGGAGGATTGTGGCTACACCAACGTACACGACCAATTTAGCAAAGAATTGCAAGAACGCTTTTCACTCCCTTCATGGCCACTTATCCCCTTGGCTTCTGCCCTTTGTCAATGGCGCTATGGTTGGAACTTTGAGGTGGCTTCTGCCCTTAACCAAGTGAGTCAAAGCAAACGTCCCATGCTCTTTATCCACGGCACGGCTGATAAGTTTGTGCCCACTTGGATGGTACGCCCTCTTTACCAAGCCAAACGCTCAGGCTACAAGGAATTGTGGTTGGTACCTCAGGCCGAACACGCACGAAGCTATCAGCGCTATCCGCAAGAATACACACAACGCATAAATCGTTTTTTGCAGAAGACACTCAAATAAAAATTCAAAAAACCTACAAAAACTACATAGAATTTTGAACACAAAACTATCCTCTAAAACCACAACACTCGAACCCAACCAAGGAATTCCACCTCGTCTGCTTTGGATGATGGCAATGGTGAGTGGACTCACTGTGGCAAACCTCTATTACAACCAACCCTTGCTCGAGGATATTCGAAAAGACCTCAATGTAAACGAGGTGCAAGCCAACTTCATCACTTTTGTAACACAAGTGGGCTATGCGCTCGGTCTGCTCTTAGTGGTGCCTTTAGCTGACATGTGGTCGCGACGCAAAATTGCTGCCACAAGTATGATTCTTGCAGCAATGATGGCAGTGGTTATTGCTTTTGCTACACAGGTGCAAGTGCTTTGGGCTGCCTCGTTAGTGCTCGGGGTGTGCTCCGTTATTCCACAAATGTTTGTACCCATGGCCCGCCTTTATTCGTTGCCACAGAACCAGTCACGCAACATGGGCTACGTGCTATCAGGTTTGCTAAGCGGTGTGCTTGGTGCTCGTGTCGTAAGTGGTTACGTTGGCGATTGGTTAGGCTGGCGCACTATGTTTGGGGTAGCTGCGGTCATTATGCTGGTTTGTCTTGTAGTAAGTTTGCGCATGTTGCCTCGCATGCGTCCCACCTACCAAGGTTCTTTTGCTGGACTGATGCATTCTATTCTACACATCTACAAAGAGCACACACTTATTCGCCTCTATTCAGTGCGTGCAGCTTTTGCCTTTGGTAGTATGATGACCGTATGGTCGTGCATGGCATTCCACTTGGCGGGTGCTCCCTTCTACGCCAGTAGCGAGGCGGTGGGCATGTTAGGACTTTGCGGAATGGCTGGCGCAATGGCAGCCAGTGGCATTGGCCGTTTCATTCCTCGCTTTGGCATTATGCGCATTTCGTTAGTAGGCAGTTTGTTGCAACTGGCTGCTTGGACTGTTGCTTGGTGCTTTGCCGACAGCTACTTGGGACTTATTGCTACCATCATCCTTGTGGACATTGGCGCACAATGCCACCAACTCAGCAACCAAAGTGGCTGTTTAGCTCAAACACCACGGGCTACCAATCGCAGCAACACCATTTTCATGTTCCACCTTTTTGTGGGTGGAAGCCTTGGCACGCTCTGTGCTGGTTTTGCTTGGAATGCACTGCAATGGACGGGGGTATGCCTTTCGGGAGTAGTTTTTGCCATGGTTTCGTTAGGTATTACAATCTTATTTAGAAAATAATAAAAAAGCATAGCGAATAATGAATAGAAGTACAATTCATTATTCGCTATGCTTATTTTTTGCTTCTAAATTCTAAAGAAGTATCAATGCGATGTCAATTTGAGTGTAGCAGATTTCAACCCTTTGGCTGAAGCCTTTACTGTGATGGTGCCAGGCTGCTCGGTTGTAGAAATGATGGCTGACATCTGACCCGAGAATACCTTCATCTGCGGACGCTGCAACGACTCAAGCGAAGCAGGATTGCCATTGGTACCAGCTTTATAGTGTCCAGCACCCGATACAGTATACTTAATTTCGTTGTCGGCTAAAGGACAAAGATTTCCATCCTTATCAACCACACTAACAGTTACAAACGAAAGGTCCTTGCCATCAGCAGTCAAACTGGTGCGGTCGGCTTCTAAGCGAATGGCATAAGGAGCACCCGCTGTGTGCATCTCGCGCGTAGCTGCTACACGACCTTGTGCATCGTAAGCCACAACCTTAAGTGTGCCAGGTTCGTACTTAGTGTTCATCCACATCAAACGATAACGACGTTGACGCTTAAAGGTGCGCTGCGACTCAGCATCAGCACTGTTATAAACTGTGACGGTTGTATCCTTCTCAACCATTCCCTGACTCTTACCATTGATAAAGAGTTCTGCCTTAGGGTAATTGGTGTAAACAAAGACAGGGGTGGTTTCCCCCTCACGACCAGCCCAATTCCAATGGGGTAAGATATGAAGCGTCTCGGCTTGTTTATTCCAATGACTGCGATAGAGATAATAACGATCCTTAGGAATACCACCCATGTCGATAATACCAAAGAGTGAAGCATGGCTGGGCCAATCGGTGTAATAAGGCGAAGGTTCACCCAAATAGTCGAAGCCCGTCCACACAAACTCGCCCATACACCAAGGTAAGTCGTCATGCTGAATCCAATCGTCCTCGGGGAGGTTTGACCAAGAGCAATGCTCTACGTCATACGACGAAGCTTGATGATCGGGGTACTTAGCCATTGCCTTTCGCTCAACGGGAAACTTGTATACACCACGCGAACTAATGGTGGAGGCAGACTCTGTGCCAAGCAAAAAGCCTTGTGGCAACTTCTTGATGTTTTCAAGATATTTATGCGGACGATAGTTAAAGCCTGGTATCTCCATTGTAGCAGCCATACCATTATTTACAACTGCATCGGGATGATCCATTCCTTGTGTTACAGGACGTGTAGGGTCGAGTTGATGACAAAGTTGCTGCAAGCGATAGGCTATCTTTGTGCCACGGTCGCCATCGTCCTGGTCGGGAACTTCATTACCTATACACCACATCACGATGCTCGGATTGTTGCGATAGTGACGCACCAAATGGTCGATATCTCGCTCAGCCCATTCGTCAAAAAATTGATGATAGCCATTCTGCACTTTCGGTGTAATCCACTCATCGAACGACTCGCCCATAAGCATCATTCCCATCTCATCGCAAGCTTGCACCAACTCGGGCGCAGGCATATTGTGTGAAGTGCGAATAGCATTACAGCCCATGTCCTTGAGAATGCGAATTTGACGACGAATAGCAGCCATGTTTACTTCAGCACCCAAAGCTCCTAAGTCGTGATGTTGACAGATTCCCTTAAACTTAAGAGGTTGTCCGTTAAGGAAGAATCCCTTGCCTGCCTCCACCTTTACTTGACGAATACCAAAGGTGGTGGTGTAGGTATCCTTGAGCGTAGAGCCTTCATAGATACGCGACTCTGAGGTGTAGAGATTAGGTGTTTCTACAGTCCACAACTGCGGTTTGCTCACCACAAACTGCTGACTGTAATGTTGTGTTTGAGCACTCTCTGCCGAACATTTATTTTGCGCAACAACATGCCCTGCTGCATCTTTTATTTCGGTCACAATGGTGTAGTCCTTCAACGATTTTCCTTTGGGAACTTTTAATTCCGTCTTTTGCGAAATGCGAGCAAAATCGCTGCCAATTTCATCGGTAATGACCTGCGTTCCCCACACGGGAACATGTGCATCTTCGGTCACTATGAGGTGAACATTGCGATAGATGCCAGCCCCTGGATACCAACGCGAACTCTCGCTTTGGTTTTCGAGACGCACTGCCAGCTCATTTTTCACCCCTTGCTTTAAGAAAGGCGTTGCATCTACATAAAACGTATTGTAACCATAAGGCCAATACACAGCTTTCTCGCCATTGATATACACCTGTGCATGACTCATAGCACCATCAAACACCAAGGTGCAACGCTTGTTTCCCGTGAACTCAGGCACTTCAAAAGCAAGTCTGTACCAGCCCGTTCCTACAAAGGGTAAACCACCTGTACGCCCAGCATGCTCCATGGCTTGTGTTTGCCCATCTTGTGCAATAGCCGTGTTCTGTTTATCATTGTCAATGCTAAAAGGACCATAAATAGCCCAATCGTGAGGCACGCTAACAGTTTGCCACTTCGCATCATTATAGTCGGTACGCGCATATTGTGCATTATCAGTGCGCGTAAACTTCCAGCCTTTTTCAAGCTGACGTTCAGTGCGCTGCGCCCAAAGGTTAAAAGGCACAGATAAGAGGGCTGCACAGAACAAACATCTGGTTAAGTGTGTCATTTATCTTTTTATTTAAAATCTATTATTTGCTTGTTTTTTAGGAACTTCATTTGCAAAAAGCCTGCATAACCTTCGAAGGCTTGCCCTGCTGTGTAAAGGCTCCCATGTCGTAGGCTCCCCAATTATCGAAGAACGTGGTGTACGACTGTGGACGCCAATTCCCCCACACTTCGGGTTCCCAATAGAACACGCCACTGCACACATCAATGCCCAACGCCTTAGCCTTTGTCATAAAGTCGGTTGTAACCTGTGTTGCCAAAGCCTCGTTTGCCTCGCTCTTTACACCAAACTCTGCCACAACCACAGGCACTTTATAGGTGTTGTGTACCTCCTTTATATAGTTAATGGCTTGCGTGTTCACAGTCAGTGGGTCAACGCCCTCTTGGTCCACTTGTGGATAGTGCGAAAATGCCACGGCATCGAACTTACCACCCTTAGCCTTAAACTGTTGCAACCACCATCGGTTGTCAGTTGCCTTGCTTGCCGTGTTAAGATGTAACATTACTTGGGCTTGAGGCAATACAGCCTTAGCTGCATTATAACCCGAGTTATAAAGATTGACAAAATTCGACCATCCTGTGCTGATATCGCCTTGATCGTTCCAAAGCTGTCCTGTAGGATGCAACATGCCATTGCGCGTTTCGTTACCAATCTGCACCCACTTAGGCGTAACACCCGCAGCAACCACAGCTTGCAAAACACTGCGTGTGTGTGTAGCTACTTGCTGACTCAATGCTGCCAAACTTAAATTTTTCCAAGCTTCGGGCGTTTGCTGACGCGAAGGGTCTGCCCAAAGGTCTGAATAGTGAAAGTCTATCATCACGTCCATACCAGCCTCCTTAGCTGCCTTTGCCTTTGCCACCACATCGGCAGTATTATTAAAATGGCATGCAGCATTCTCAGGATTTACCCACACACGTAATCGAATGGCATTCATTCCTAATTCTTTCATCAACACCGGACAGGTACGCATCTCGCCTGCTGCATTGTAAAACTGCTTTCCATCGGCAGCCATCTCAGTATACCAACTAATGTCTGCACCATGCACAAAAGTGGTTGTAGTTTCGGTCGGCTCATTAGGTGTAGGGGTTGGTTGAGGTGTAGGAGTAGAAGCTTCAGGACTATCACTTCCACAAGCTGCAAATGTAATGGCGAACAATGCCAATAACGAATATATTTTCTTTTTCATGAATTTGGAGTTTCGGTTATGACAAAAATATGAATTATAAATTAAGTATACAATTTATTTCAAAAGTATTTTCAAGTTCTTGTTACCGACCCTCACAACGTAGCATCCCATGGGCAATGCAAGCGAAAGTTGCGACACCTTGCCTTGATAACAAATGCGTCCGTCTGCCGAAACAATGTTAACTGCAACAGGTATGGCGGTAAGAATATTAATTTTACCATTGGCAACGCTAACACATTTCTCCGTAAACTGCAATTCGGCTACTGAAGCCGCTACAGCCTCATCAGCAAACATTTGCCAGTTGCTACCATTTGCTACCAGTTGATAGCCTTGTGGCACAGTGGTAGGTGCAGCTGCACCAATGCGTGTAATGAGTTTACCTTTATGTCCGATAGCACAACTTTCATAATACTTTGAACGTTCTGTTACCGTTACATCGCTCTGCGAATGCAGTCCTACGGCACGACGCACAGCAATCATGCGGTTAATGGCATCCTGATCAGCTCCCACCCAGTGTGGCCAAAACACACAAGGAATACCTGGCGAAGAAAGCAAAAAGGCGTAAGCAGCCTGAATGTTGCCCGTATACTTATTTCCGTCACGAAACGTGTCATGGTTATCAACAAAAGTCACAGCATAGCGATTGTATTTGTGGTGATGAATCATGCCCGCTGGGCGCCACGTTGTTTTGTCCTCTATCCACGACATATTGGCAAAATTATTCTTTGCCAAACCATTGTTTAAGGCTGCATATTTCGAAGGAAAATCAAAAGCCATGCTCTGTTTCCCCGTAGCCTCAATCCAAGCAGCAACGGCATCGTAACTTCCATCCCAATATTCGCCCACCGACACATAAGGCTGCGAAGCTTGGTTGTAAATGCCCACGTATTTACCATTAAAACCTTTACAAAAGTCGTAACGCCAACCATCGTAGCCAAAATCACCATGCAGCCAACTAAGGTAAGCCACAATATCCTGCTGCACATAAGCCGAAGTATGGTCAAGGTCGCGTGCGCCACTCCAATTTTCGCCTGTATCTTTTGCCCCTTTAGCAGTACCATACCAAGAACCAGCCGACTTGTCGGTATTCATTTCATCGTCGCTGCAAATGTGGTCGGTAGTGAGTTGAAACGACCCATACGTGCCAAAATCATCGGTGGTAAAATTGCCCCAGCCTGTGTTTCCTGCACGATGGTTCACCACTATGTCTGCTATCACTTTTACACCATTATGATGAAGCGTAGCAATAAGCGATTTCAAATTTTCTGCCGTTCCCCAACATGAGGTTTGGTTGTTCCACTGACGCGGATGGTAGCCCACATTACTGCCACCCACAGCTCCCCCACCCTCAGCACTTGCCGAAGGAGGCAACCATACTAACGTAAAGTTTTTGCCAATCTCGTCAGCTTGTTCAGCAAGCTGTGTCCAACCTGTTTGCTTTTGCGAGTTCCAATAAAAACCTTGCAACATCACATCCTCACTCTCGACGGGGGCTTGCGCAAACATCGAAGCCGACAACAGTGCAAATAATAATACCGTAAAATGTTTCATATTGCGTAACTTAAATATAAGGAGCCCCACCCCACAAGGGATGGAGCTCTTTACTTTTTCTTAAAAACTCAACGTAATTTAATTGTTCGCCGTAATGCTATAGTTCATGTCATAGAGGTCTACTTTGATGGTAAATGATGTAGCACCCTCGGGTTCAATTAAATGCCAAGAATACTTTTCACCGCCAATCACAAACTTACCTTGCGCGGCTTCATCATCTTTTGCCGAAGCACAAAGGCAGTTGCCCTCGTTTGCCCAATCAAAGTTGCCATCTGCGCCAAAACCAGACCCTGGAGCTATCTTAAACCAATGCCAATTACCATAAGCAGGCACGGTTACTGAATATACACCATCAGCTTCTTTCGTCATGGGGTGACTCTTGTCTGTGCCTAACGCACCTATATAATAATAGCCTTTTTTATCAAACACAGGAGCAACGGGTTTTACCTTTACCTCAATGTTTTTGCTTACGCTTACACGCTTCGTTTTGTCAACTGAAGTCCACGCATAAACAGAGGCTTTAAGGGTGAGTGTACGCAACTCGCGGCGACGTCCAAATTCTTTGGTTACCACTGCTGCCAAATCTGCTGTAGCAACCTTGCCCTCTGTGAATGATAAGGGAGTGGTACTACCATCAGCAGCTACCACATCGAGTGCTATAGAATCTGTCACAAAGTTCTCTGGCTGATCTACTGAGATTTGTGCCAATTCTAAACTATCTGCCGTAACCATAGCCAAATCTATGTCGGCACAAGGAGTTATGTTGAGCGTAATTTGCTGAGCCTCCTCTTGTGGACTATGCTGTGGAGCCGACCAATCTGTATAATCTTCATCGCAAGCTGTCAAGCAAACCATTGCCATCAAGCCTAAAACAATTTTCTTAATCATAACCATCTTTATTTTAAGTACTAAGTAATACATTCTAATTGAAACGATTAACATTACACTGAAAAAGGAATCTTAAGCATTCCCATTAGAATGTAATACCTTAATACTTACTACTCTTTATTCTTTAATAAGTCGGAATGCGCCAGTAATGTCGTTTACAATAACCAAATAATCTGCCTCGGTCTTCACGTAGATGTTTCCACCACCACTCTTAGCACCAACGCCATAGTAGCCCGACTTACAACTAGGCGTTTCGTCATACTTACTACCAATTTCCATTGCCCAATTATTGGCTTGGAATTTGAATTCGGTAGCAGCTGGCAAATGTATGTGCGTATACCAATCGTGATTGTTAGCACCTACTGCACTATTTACAGGAGTCATTGCCACACCATCGCCCCAATTATTGAAGCTACCATTCAAGTAAACTTGGTCGTAAGTGGTAGCATCGTCTGTCTTGGTGATGCTAATGCCACTCGCATTGCCCGCAGCCACTTGTTTGGTATCAATCGAAATCGTATAAACACCATTCTCTGTAGCCGAAATATTAGCAGCTCCACCATCGTTAATAACGAATTCGCCAAATGACGCACCTTGAGCTATCTGTGTAGCCCAATTATCAGTGAGCGAACCACGGAGTTTAAACGGTGTGCCTGCAGGCAAGTAGCCTGTCCACGACACAGTGCCATAACCCGTATCTTCGTTATAGCTATCGCCTGTGAGATAGAGCGGGAGCATACCTGTCATCAAGTCGCCACCCCAGCCACCTTCGCCGAAGCAACCACCAATGAGATACCATGTAACGGGTTCTGCCACTTCCATACGTTGGTAATAAGGCACATAAGTCAACTTCACAATGTTCGAATATACCTTAGGCGTAGAAGTTGTTTGTGCACTCAGGCGATAATATACATTGACCTTTTCAGGCACATCGGCAGCACTGCTTACGCCTAATTCGCGAAGCAAGAGTAAGTCTACATCGGCAGCGCCTAATTTATACTCGCACTTTGTTTTGCCTTCGTCATATTCTTTAATATCAGCATTGTCGGCAAACTTCAATGTGCCATCTGCTGCGGTTACCACCTCAGAGCCATCCTTGCTTACCACATACTGCAACTTGTAGTTCGTAACCAACGGCATACCGCCATAGTCGGGTTGGCTCCAAGTAAAGGCTATTGAATCGGTTGTATTTTTCAAGTCATAGGCATTGCCCGCCAAAGCTGGTGTGTTGAGCGTGAAACTCTCGGGCATGTGCAACACGGGGTTCGAGTCGTTATCGTCGACACACGAGGCGAGGGTCAGTCCCAAGCCCATTCCCAATGCTGCTGTTGACAATATCTTATATAGTTTCATAATGCGTTTGATTAAGAAGGTTTACCTAAAAAAGTTGAGTGGTTTAAAAATTGAAGGTTAGGCTGTTTGTGAACCTCCCCCCCAATTTTCTTAACCATTTATCCTTGTAAACTTTAATTATACCCTTCGTTTTGCTTCAAATTAGGATTGTTGCTAAGGTCGGTTTGCGGAATGGCAAATACTTTTCGGTAAGAAGAGAAAGAAGTACCATTGGCCTCGCCTCCCATATATTCCCACTTGTAGTCTGACTGACCTGCAAACTTATTAAAGCGGATAAGGTCTGAGCGACGGCGACCTTCAAACCAAAACTCACGTGACCACTCTGCACAGATATCATCGAGCGTAGCACCGCTAAAAGGAGTAGCATGTGCACGATCACGCAACTCATTGAGTTTGCTATCTGCATCTGAATTCGGACCAAGTTTGCGTACCGAAGCTTCAGCATAAATCAAGTAAGCCTCAGCCATACGCATCAAAGGCAGGTCGGTGTCCACATAGTCAACTGCCGAAGTTGTACCTCCATCTGAGCGCACATTACGGAACTTCACACTGGTAAAGCATTTGCTTAAATCGTCCACCTCTGTCAGATATTGGCTATAGCCTTTTGAATAGAACAAAGCACGATCATCGTTAGCAGCAGCTGTCATGGTAGCAATACTACCAGTTTCGGGAGCAGCAGCACCATTAAAGAACTGATCCACCAACTTACCCTTTACTTGCAAGCACTTACCCCAACTGAGGTTTGTACCCGATGGCACATCAGTGTCCATAGCGTTATCGTTAGCATACGAACCCAGAATTAGCAATTGTGTGCCACCATCTGTTTTGGTGGTAATGCCATCTTGCAACACGGGCAGAATGTCCTCATACTGTGCACCATTGCTATTGTTATCAGCCAAGAAGAGCATCTGATAAGCACTATACTTCTCGCCCGTTGCAGGATTTGTAGCTCCCGTAAGGTTCAAGTGATAGTAACCATTGTTCAGCACCTTATTAGCATACGCCATGGCATCGTCGTTGCGTTCTTGTCCTGTATACACCTCTGCATTCAAATAGAGGCGTGAGAGCAACAACCACACAGCCACCTTGTCGGCACGTCCGTAAGTGTTTTTGCCTGGTTCAGCCATTTGGTTTTCGATGGCAAGCAATTCTGATTCTACAAAATCGAACAACTGCTTACGATTATAGTAAACTGCATTTTCTGACGATACCGAAGTACAGAACGGACCTGCGCCAAACACATCGAGCACCGAAGCATAGTTATAGGCACGAATAAAGCGAGCTTCAGCCAAGCGCATCGGGTCACTACCCACATCGTTAATATAAGAGTTGCACAATGTGATGTCGAAGTAGAGACGATAATACAAACCCAAGGCAAAAGCATTGCTTGCTGTGTAGTTATTGTACATCAACTCTTGCACACCACCATCATTGCCCGACCATGTCCAAGCAGCCTCATCGCTGGTAAACTCGTTCAAGTACCATTGCATGCGGAAGTACTGTGTGCTACCCTCATCGCTCATCACACTCGAGGGGATATCGGGTTTACCCGCATTGCCCTGCTGACCTGTAAGACTAAAGGTTGCATATAGCTTATTAAACAACGCATCGTCGTTCGCTACCTGCGTTTGCTGCGGATTGATAGGTGTCACGTCCAAGTCGCCCACACACGATGTGATGGTTAGGCCACAAGCACAAGCCATTAGTGCAGCATATTTCTTTATATTGAGTTTCATTGTAGTAGCTGTTTTTAGAAGTTAAGACTTACGCCCAAAATACCTGTGAATGGACGGGGATAAACGTTGTTATCATATCCACCATCAATTTCAGGATCCAGTCCTTTATACTTGGTAATGGTAAACACATTTTGCGCTGTTGCATACACGCGTCCGTTAATAGGACTCTTGCCAATGTGGTTAAACGAGTAACCCAACGTGATGTTGTCGAGCTTCAAGAACGAGGCGTTCTGAATAAAGTAGTCTGAGCAAGAAGCATTTGCGCTTGAGCTTGTCCAGTCTTTAGCCAACTCATTCTTAAATGTGTTATGCCAAGTGTTGCCCGAGTAAAGGCGGCTCATACCCGTATTCATGTTGTCGCCTGCTTCTACACCATTATAGGCATAGTTGTTCAAGCTTGCGCGGAAACCTAAACCGAGGTCCCAATTCTTATAGGTCAACTTTGTGCTGAGGCCCATAGTCACATCGGGGTCTGACTTCTTATAGAAGTAGCGGTCTTTATAGTCTATCATGCCATCGGCATTACGGTCTACAAACTCACCAAATCGGGGTTGTCCGTTTTCATCGTAAACCTGTTGGAATACGTAGAAGGCACTTGTTGCCTGTCCTTCCTTCCAGGCCTTAATCATGTTGTCGGCTGTTGCCTTACCACCTGTACAATAGGCATTGGGGATGTAATAGTCGGGACCTTGCGAAGCTATCAATTCGTCAATCTCATTCTTGTTCCAACCTACGTTGTACGATACCTCCCAACCCCAATTACGGGTTTGCACGGGGCGAACAGTCAACATGGCTTCTACACCTGTGTTGTGCAACGAACCGATGTTGCAAAGCACACTACTGCTGAAGTTTGAACCAACGGCTACAAAACCTGTATTAAGCAAATCGGTAGTCTTGCGATAATACCAATCGAGGTTTGCTACTACGCGGTTGTTCCAAAAACCGAGGTCTACACCTACGTTATAGGTAGTAGTCTTTTCCCAAGTCAAATCCTTGTTGTAAGCCTCAGGACGATAAGTTGAGCCATCACCTACAATGGGATAGAAGGCACCTGCCTGATTTTGTGTGTAGTTTGGCATATACACGTAGTCGCCATAGCCATGTTCTTGCTGACCTGTAACACCCCAACCCAAACGGAGTTTAAGGTCGGTCACATTCTTTGCATTCTTCAAGAACTTTTCTTCCTTAAGTTTCCAAGCAAACGCGGCTGCAGGGAAGAGGCCCCAACGCTGATCTTTTACAAAGCGCGAAGAACCATCATCACGCAGTGTGAAGGTAATGAGGTAGCGGTTGAGCAAGTTATAGTTGAAACGACCAAAGAAGCTTACCAAGTAGTATTCTGTTTTAAACAGACTGTTCTTTTCGGCAAAATAGTTGGGGTTGGTCAACTCTCCCGGATGGGTCAAGTGTGTTGACGGATAATAAACGGGATAGCTATAATCTGTTTTGCGGTGGAAGTGTTGCCACTCATAACCCAACATCACATCGAAATGATGTATCTTTGCGAAGTCCTTCGCATACTGTGCATACATGTTGAGCGAGAGGTTGTATTTGTCCGACTCGTTCCAACCCTTGCTACCATAATACATGTTGTTATAATCAGTAGGCAGACAAACCTTTTCGCTACGTCCGTGTGCCACTTCCATACCACCATTCACGTGCAAGCGCAAGTCTTCCAAACCATGCACCTTGTAGTCTAACTCCAAGTTTCCTTGCAACGAACGGCTCTTACCAATGTTCTCTTCTTGCATCAAAGCTGCCACAGGGTTAGCCACTGCCAAACTGTTTTTTGTATGTGTCCATTGGCTGTCGCCAAAGTCTGCAGTAGCGGGCCATTGCCAAAAGCCACCATATTCTTTTGCCTCGTCGCGATCGTCATACACGGGCTTTGTGGGGTCCATGCCCAATGCTTGACCTATGGCATCGGTGTTGGCATACGATGAACGCGAATACATAAACTTACCATTTAAGTTCACCGACAAATGGTCTCGCAAGAAGGTTGGCGATACATTAAAGCTACCTGTGTAACGACTAAAGTCTGAGGTCTTGAGTGTACCCTTTTGATTGGTATAGCCAAAGCTTACGCGATAGGGCATATTCTTCATACCGCCACTCAATGTAACGTTATGGTCGGTCGAAATGGCAGTGCGATAAATTTCCTTTTGCCAATCGGTGTCGGCAAAGAGGTGCTGACCTGCCTTGTTCCAATAACCCAATGAGTTGTAATATTCAGAAGCCTCCCAAGCGGCATCATCTGTCAAACCTGTGCGACGACGAATCAAGTCAATAAACTCTGCGGCATTGAGCACGTCCATATACTTGGTATTGGTGCTCACCGAAACATTGCCATTGTACGAAACGTGCGGACGGGTGTTTTTGTGTCCCTTCTTTGTGGTGATGATGATGACACCATTCGATGCACGCGAACCATAAATGGCTGTTGCCGAAGCATCTTTCAACACGGTGAAGGTTTCAATATCGTTCGGGTTCACAAGAGATAGCGCGTTGGGCGAACCTTCTATACCATCGTTATCCATTGCCAAACCATCAATCACAATCAACGGGTCGTTCTTAGCGTTCAATGATGATCCACCACGAATACGAATCGTAGCACTACCGCCAGGAGCACCACTGTTGCTCACTACGTTTACACCTGCCACTTTGCCCTGAATCATGTCTTGAGCTGAAGTTTGCAAGCCATGGTTCTTTTCATCGGGTTTAATAGCTGTTACCGAACCAGTAAGGTCGTTTTTCTTTGCCACGCCATAACCAATAACCACAGCCTCGTTAAGTGTAGAATTGTCCTCGAGTGTAATTACCAGTGTGCCATCAGCCTTGATGGTGACGGGTTTATAACCTATATAAGCCACGCGGAGGGTTGCCCCAGGTTTTACATTGAGTTTAAAGTTACCGTTTGCATCGGTCTGTGTCATGGTCTTCGTTCCGGGAACCGTCACTGTGGCATAAGCCACCGACTCGCCCGTCGTGTCCTGCACATGTCCGCTCACCGTGAGTCCCTGAGCTAATGCTCCGAATGGTAAGCTTGCTCCTGCCAATATTAACGACAAAAGCTTGGTGTTAAGAGTCTTCTTGTTCATGATATGAAGAAGTTTTGGGTTTAAGTTTCATGAAAGGATAATGAATAAGAGTGTAAATAAACATTCAACCTTATTTTAAACACCTATGGTTTCATTTTTCCTCCACCATGCTAATGGCAAATCCGCCACCGCTTGCAGCATGGAGTTTTAAGATGGATTTGCTTGTCACCTTTTTGCGAGTAATGGTGTAAGCTTTGGGGTTCTTGTCCCACGAGGCATTCTTTGCATCAGCATATATTGTAGCCGTGTACTTTTTACCTGGTGTGAGAAAATCAAGTTTCAAGTTTGCTGTATGTCCGTTTTCGTCGGCAGTGCAACCTACAAACCAGTTTTCTGAATGCTTGTCCTTACGGGCTATGGTTACATAGTCACCAGGTTCTGCTTCAAGATACACACTCTTTTGCCAATCAACAGGTACATCCTTGATGAATTGGAAAGCATCCATGTGTTCTTTGTAATGTTCAGGTACATCAGCTGCCATTTGCAAGGGACTGTACATAGTTACATACAATGCTAATTGTCTTGCCAATGTGGTGCGCACACGACTGGTATTTGCAGGATTCATTTTCGAACAATCAGTTTCAAAAATGCCTGGTGTGTAATCCATCGGACCACCAATTTGACGTGTAAATGGCAATATGGTGGTGTGGTCAACCGCGTTACCTCCAAACGATTCATACTCTGTGCCTCGTGCACTCTCATTAGCAATGAGGTTTGGATAAGTGCGGCAAATACCCGTAGGACGTGTTGCCTCGGCGTTTTTGATTGTGAAGTATTGCATAGATAACATCCTTTCGTTTTATTATTTTTTTTGTAACTTTTTTATAAAAATTGCTGAAATATCGTCATGTTTAGCAAAAACTTGCGTATTATCATCTGACGATTTTTCCCTGGATCAGTTGGAACTTCCCGATCGGTTTACCAAACTGCATACGTTGGTTTGCATATCTGGCTGCATCTTCAAAGGCACATTCCGCCATACCTACAACTTTAGCCGCCATAACGAGACGCTCGATTTCGAAGTTCTTCATGGTTTGCAGAAAGCCATTTCCTTCCACACCGACTAAATCTTCCTCATCAAGCTCCACATCTTCAAGATAGACCTCACAGGTGCTTTGCATATTCCAGCCGATCTTCTCGATGGGAACAACTTTAACTCCGGGTTTGGTCATATCGACCCACCACATAGTAAAAGCCGAGGTCTTATCTTCCTCATTTTCATCCGCATTTCGCGCCATACACAGCATATAAGGATAATCCTCAGCCCCCGTCATAAACGTCTTGTGTCCATTGATGTACACTTTCCCATTTTTTCTCTGGAACGTTGTTGCACGAGTAAAAACTCAACTGAGACGTTATCAAAGATATAATAATTCTAAACAAAATCAAACTATTGTAAAGAATGAATATGACATAAGAGGTTTAATTATCAATAGGGATAGTCATAAATGTTTTTTGTTTGGGAAAGAAATATCATTAACCCCTATTGAGTTTTCGATTCTTTGGTATCTGTGTGAACATCAAGGTAAGGTCGTCTCATCTGAGGAATTATTTGAAGCTGTATGGAAGGTTGATAACTGGGATACAGGGGCTAGTTATGGTGCAGATAGAGGTTCAGAAATTACATTTGATGATACATATACAATTGGAAGTATAGGTATTGGTAGAACTCTTCAAAGTGGTCATTATATGGGACTTTATAAAGTAAAGATTTCCTTATATCTGAAAGAGGATAATTTCCCAGAAGTTCCGCAAGGTAAGGTGGGTATCTTTGTAGGTGCTCATGAGAAATGGTCTGATGAATTGACAGCTGCTGTTGATAACTTCTGTGAAGTTTATAATGCGATGGTTATCAGTGATCCTACTAGTAATTATAAAGGAAAATACAGAATTCTTATGCCTTTACTTTGTGAGCAGGCTAAAGAGGAAGTTGGTGGTGAGCAATTGGACTTGATGATTCAGATAGTATGGTCCAATCCACAGGAAGCCGATTCCAAATGAAAGGAGGCCAAGGAAAGACCAGCCAAGGAAGCTTAACATGATATAGAAGTATCTTCCCTTGTTGCCCTGCATCAGCGCTTTACTTTCCCTCATTGCCTGCCGGATTCCCTTGGTATTATCCTCAAGTAATATCAAAAACAGCATGGAATATTTTAAGGAAAGAATAAATGCAAGATAAGATTCCGAGAAGCAAGAAAGTGATTTGCACCTTGTCACACATGGTAATGACGCTCCAAAAATGCTCGGGTGCGAGCGTGGCAGAAAATATCCATGCTGTAGTATAGATAATAAGAAAATAATGATTA
>OQVT01000563.1_pt1 | contig 21184 bp, 13 predicted proteins | sample 1691561 | NCBI WGS metagenome assembly OQVT01 (sample SAMN03418260, study PRJEB22391) | human gut metagenome | biome: human-gut; feature: organic feature; material: feces | host: Homo sapiens | place: Tanzania | collected 2013-01 | reverse complement strand
ATATTACGTGCTGTGATTGGTGCATACTTTAAGAAAGCATCTGATGCAGCATACCAAGAGCAAAACAAAAAGGACTTAATCTTAAAGTTACTGACCTCATTAATAAAACAGATTACATCTATACAAAGCCAATTACTTCAGATACAAGATGGAGAAGAAATATCCGTGCCTGATTTACGCGGTTGTGTGAATGATTGGTTGATAGGTATAAATCTAATTCAGCAGTGTGTGTTGGATGTTAATGATGATGAGGAAGAAACATCGTCTGCGGATGAAGATTTTGAAACAGAATCAAGTGAGAATATCGAAACGGAAGATTCAGAGTCAGAAAATGTAGAATAGGCGGATATTTCCGATTTTTCTATATATTTTTGCACCCGATGAGTAGAGCATAATAAAATGCACCCGTCGGGTGCACTTTATTGTTTGTAGGTCTATGTCGGTTGTATGGGGAACTAATTGAGATAAGGAATATTACGGGCATAGTTACTCCCGTACACACATAGGAAAAAACAGGTATAATAGTGATATAAGAGAAGGGAGTGCTAGGGTAGTGGTAGGGCAATACATGCGAGATCGGACGCTAAATGATTCATAGGGTGTTTATGCCTTTTACCTTGAATTGTCTCTGATTTTAGTGTGGTTACGATGACAAAAAGAGCACTCTATTGCATATGTCAGAAAAAAGCAGTAACTTTGCGCGCATTGAATTGCGCGCGGCTGCTGCCGCATGCGTATTATGTGCGAAACTTAATGAAACGCTTTTTCTACATATTGGGTGTGTTTCTTGTCAGTTTACTACTGGTAGGAGCAATGCTCGTTTGCGTACTGACAAGCGATAAAGTGGAAACGGCGGCGGTGCGGCTGATAACCGAAGAACTGAGTCGTGGGCTCGGTACGAAAGCCGAAATCGGCAGCGTGGAATACAAGTTTCCTGCTCGACTGCGTATCCGAAACATCTATCTGGCAGATCAACAGGGTGACACCCTACTCTATTTAGACGAAATTTATGCCCAGTTTCGCCCTTTGCCACTATGGCAAAACGAGATTCGTTTCTCCCGTGTGGACATACGTGGAGGCGTAGCGAATGTCTATCGTTTGGACAATGAACAATACAATTATCAGTTTCTTGTTGATGCTTTTCATTTAGAACGTGAACGCACTCCGTTCCGCTCTTTCCTATCGGTGCGCGATATACGCATAGAGCAGATTCGGGCGCGCTACAACGACTATCAGGCGCAGTTGGACCATGCATATATGGACTTGTATCATTTCACGCTTGATTCGTTGGATGCAGAAGTGCGAAGTTTGTCGTTGGCTGTACAGAACCCGACCGACCAACTATACGTGGAAGAGTTGCAAGCGCGGCTTGTCTATAACGATACCTTGCTGGGTATGCCACGATTGTATATCCGTCTGCCCCAATCGGAGTTGGATGCGAGCGGAGTGAAATGTACGATAAGCAAAGGAGCCAGCAATCACGAGGAGCATAACGGGCATTGTACAATTGACCATTCTACGACAGCAGGGCGTCTGCTCACGGAGGGTAATACTATTCGTTTGCACATTACCCGTGCAGAGGTAACGCCTCGTGATTTGGCACTGATAGTACCAGCAGTGCGCAGTTTGGACAAGTCGATACGTATAACCGGCGATGTTTTCGGCACTGTGGATAGTATTCAAGCGCAGGATTTGTCACTCCACTACAATAACCAACGTTTTTTTGCGGGGTCATTGACAGCATCGGGCCTGCCCGACATCAGCGATCCGTATCTGAAAATGAGTTGCCAAGACTTATTTCTGAATGCGCGTTTTCTGCAGGATTTGTTGAGCGATCTCTATAACCGTCCTTACCGTCTATCCAAAGAGGTGCACCGCTTGGGTGATATCCACTACCGCGGGCAGATAGAGGGGCGTTTGCATGATATGATTCTGCGTGGTGCTTTTCGCACGGCATTGGGCGTTATCACCACCGACGGACAACTGCAATCAGACACCGTTTTCCGCAATATGACCTACAATGCCCGTGTAGCCACCAAGCGTTTCCAATTAGGCAAACTATTAGGTAATAGTGACTTAGGTCCCATTTCATTGGATGTCAGTTCGCGCGGGAAAGTGGTATCGGGAAAGGCTTCCGGCAACATAAATGCCCACGTGCGTAACCTGACTTACAAAAACTATACATACGAAGAACTTCGTGCCAATGGGCAATTCCGTCCACAACATTTTGATGGTACAGTGAGTATCAACGATGAAAATATAGAGATGTATTTCTCAGGTTTGGTAAACCTAACACAAAAGCAGCCCGATATAAACTGCGACTTGCGTTTAGTGCGCCTGCGTCCCGGCGTGCTGCAACTATCCCCAAAACTGGAAAAGATGGAGATTAGCAGCACTATGGCTATCAATCTGAGCGGCCGCAATCTCGATGATATGAGCGGCTATCTGGTTTTGGACTCTACACGTTTGCGGAACGGCAACGACAGTGTGCTGATGAATCAACTCAAACTCATCGTACAAACCGGTGTCGGCACGCAGAAACAGATTCATCTTACAAGTGACTACTTAACTGCCGGTGTGAATGGACAATTCCGCTACAAAGAGTTGCCCGATATGCTGCTGCGACAGGCAATGCGTTACCTGCCGAATGCGTTTACCGCCACGGAGCAATACCGTATCCGTCAGACACAGCGCACCCATTCGCGCATAGATGTGTACGTATACGGGCACAAACTGCGGGCTTTGCAGCGTGTGCTACGTTTGCCCACCCGTATCAGCGATCAACCCGTTATCAAAGGTTTCCTGCACGAGGACAAAAACATCTTCGGCCTAATGGCGTATGCCCCCGGCGTACGTATCAACGGCAAAACGATACAAGACATTACCCTTTCGCTGGATAATATAGGCAACAGCGCTAACCTGTCATTGGCGGCTGAAGCACTGAATATGGGAGCAATGCTGCGTGCGACAGCAGAAGGCGACTCGCTATCCACTCATCTCACGCTCCATCAAACCGACTCGGCGGCACACGTCTATGGCGGCGACATCAGAATGCAGACGCACTTCATGCAATATGCAGGTAAACCGTTGATAGATATGCATATACAGCCATCGGAATTCCAACTGCGTGACTCAACCTACACCATCAGCGACAGCCATATATCCTATTGTGTAGCCGACACGACCCTCGGAATACAGAACTTCAACATACAAGCCGCACACCAGTTTGTCCGTGCAACGGGTATGGCCTCCACACGCGCCACCGACTCGCTCTATGTCGAACTGGGCAATATCGATGCCGGCTATGTGCTTCCCTTTGTGCTGCCGGAAGATGCGCTCAAATTAGGCGGCAGTTTGACCGGTTGGGCTACATTGTACAGTCTATTCTCCAAACCCGTTTTCGAGGCAGATGTACGGTTAGATTCCGCCCAATTAAACGACACTTATGTGGGCGATGCGGTAGCAACCGTGGCATTAGACAAGACAACAAAAGATATAGTTATCAACGGCGATGTAGTCAAGGATTCACGCTTGCTTGCCCATGTGGACGGCAATGTGGAAACCAACAAAGGTAAATGGGGCATCATGATTTATCCCGACTCTATCCCACTCAGTTTTATAAACCATTGGACACAGGGTATCATCAGCGACATTTCGGGCTACGGGAGCGGTGTGGTGCACGTGTTCGGAGAGCGTGAAGGCGACACCAAACGCACATGGGTAGAGACACGCGCCAAAGCCATTGATGCAGGACTGACCATCCCCTATACGGGCTGTCGCTACTATTTAAGCGACTCTATCTTCATGGACTCTACGTCCATTCAGTTCAATCATCTCAACCTCTACGATGAAGAGGGAAACCGTCTGCACGTAGATGGTAAGTTGACCCACAATATATTCAACGATTTCAGATATAAATTCGATATACAAGTCTTCGATGCTTTGGTATTTAATCTGCCAGACAAAGCGGGCGAGATGTTGCAGGGGCGTGTCTATGCCAATGGCGATGCCCACATCAAAGGCAATACCGAGGAGGTGAAGATAAGTGCCAATGCCCGCACTGTAGGCAAGTCGCGTTTTCGTTTCTCGATAGACTATGCTTCCTCTGCCTCAGACAACAATTTTATTACCTTTGTAGATCATAATGCCGTCATCAAACAGCGCCCGCAGGATGAAGATGAAGAAGACGACTTGGGCAAAGAGTTGGCTAAGATAGAATCCTCTATCCGTATGCAAATAGCACTCAATGTTGAAGCTGATCAGCACCTGCTTTTCCAACTGATGCTCGGTGAGCGCAACGGCGATATGATTCAAGCACGCGGTGACGGGGCTATCCGTTTCACGTATGACTCGCAGAACGATGATATCAAACTAATGGGTAACTACAATATCCAACAGGGTTCACTTGATTTCACCGTTGGTAATGTCATTCACCGCCAATTCACTATCGCAGAAGGCGGCAATATCTTGTGGTCCGGCAATCCGATGACCCCGCAACTGAATGTTACAGCCAAATACCGCGTTACCGCCAGTCTAAAGGACCTGTTTGGCAGCGAGATCAGTCAGTTGGCCACCACGCGCACCAACGTGCCGGTTAATACATGTCTCACAATGACAGGCAACCTAATGCAACCTACTCTGCGTTTCGGTATAGAACTACCATTGTCCGACGAGGCCATACAGAGCCAAGTGCAATCCATAATCAACACCGACGAGATGCTGATGCGGCAGGTAGTTTATCTGCTTGTTTTCGGGCGTTTCTTTACTCCCGAGTCTATGTCCAATTCGCAGTATTCGGGTCTTAACGACACCTATTCGCTGCTTTCGTCCACCATCACGGGGCAAATCAACTCATGGCTGAGCAAACTGACCAATGTCTTCACAATGGGTGTGAATATCCGAACCGACGGCGAGGGGGCGGACGCTACTCAGGAATACGAAGCACAATTCCAGTTGCAGCCTATGGATCGTTTGGTTATCAACGGTAATGTGGGCTACCGCTACAATGACATCACCAACCAGCCTTTCTTCGGCGACCTCGATGCGGAAGTAATGCTTACCGAGGATGGCAAACTACGTCTCAAAGCCTACACCCACACCGTGGATAAGTACTCGCTCCGTCAAGCCAATACAATCCAGGGCGTCGGCTTTGTATGGAAACATGATTTCAACTGGCCGACCAAAGAGGACTTGCAACAGCGCAAAACCGAGCGTGAGAAGCAGAAAGCCGAGCGAAAAGCCACAAAACAACAAACCGATTCAACGCAAATAACTCCTTATAAATAAATGCTGATTAAGACATACGGTGCAGCACCTGTAGGTATAGATGCTGTCTTGGTAACAATAGAAGTACATGCTGTATCGGGATTCGATTTTACCCTTGTAGGTTTGCCCGATAATGCCGTCAAGGAGTCGCATGAGCGTATTCTGGCAGCCCTCAACGTGAATGGTTACGAGTCCCCTAAACGTGCATTCACTATCAATATGGCTCCAGCCGACATCAAGAAGGAAGGTGCCGCCTACGACTTACCGCTTGCCATTGGTATTTTGGCAGGCGAAGAGAAAGTAAAGTCTGCTTTATTGGGTAAGTATATGCTAATGGGCGAATTGAGTCTTGACGGATCATTGCAACCCATTCGGGGCGCATTGCCTATCGCTCTTTGCGCCCGTAAAGAGGGGTTCCGCGGACTCATACTCCCTGCTGCCAACGCCTGCGAAGCGGCTGTGGTGGACGGTTTGGAGGTTTATGGTATGGAGACTATTCTCGATGTGGCGCGGTTTCTCAATAGTGAGCAACAGTTTGAACCTACCCGCGTGGATACCGACCTGCTTTTTCGCGAAGAAGCCTTTTCCACCGACCTTGATTTTGCCGATGTGCGCGGACAGGAGAACGTGCGCCGGGCTATGGAAGTGGCGGCTGCCGGTGGACATAATATGCTGATGGTTGGCCCTCCGGGTGCGGGCAAATCCATGATGGCAAAACGTCTGCCCTCTATCCTTCCGCCGCTGACACTCGAAGAAGCCCTCGAAACCACCAAGATACACTCCGTAGCAGGACTGCTCAATCGCCGTATGGGCAATACCGAGTCACTTATCGTGCGCCGTCCGTTCCGCAGCCCGCACCATACTATTACCGATGTGGCACTCGTCGGCGGAGGCAGCAATCCGCAACCGGGCGAAATCAGTCTGGCACACAACGGAGTATTGTTCTTGGACGAACTCCCCGAGTACAAACGTACCGCCCTTGAGGTGATGCGCCAACCGCTCGAAGACCGCAAAATCACTGTTGCACGCAGCAAGATGTCCATCGAATATCCCGCTTCGTTTATGCTTGTAGCGGCTATGAACCCATGTCCGTGCGGGCATTATGGCGAAAATAATCCCGCGCACCCATGTACATGTACTCCCGCTCAAGTACATAGATATTTGAGCCGTGTCTCAGGACCGTTGCTTGACCGTATAGACATCCAATGCGAGATACAGGCTGTGCCGTATGACCAACTACGCACGCTCCAACCGGGCGAATCGTCTGCCACTATCCGCCAACGTGTCGTAGCGGCACGACGTATTCAGCAAGAGCGTTTTGCAGGTACTGCCGTCCATTGCAATGCACAGATGACCCCGCAAATGCTTCGTAAATACTGCCCTATTGATGCCGAGGGAGACAATCTCCTTTCCTATTCTATGAACCGTCTCGGCTTGTCCGCACGCGCCTACGACCGTATTCTCAAGGTAGCCCGCACCATTGCCGATCTATCGGGCGAACCGGGTATCTCTGCAGCCCACCTCCTTGAGGCCATCGGCTACCGCTCCCTCGATCGCTCCACCTGGGCAGGATAATGCTGATAAAATAAGAAAAATGAAAAATTAATTATGCATAAATTATGCAGTATATGCAACGTATATACTTTGTAGTATCATTTACGTAGAAAAGACGTAGAAAGGACGTAGAAAGAATGGGCTTTTATAGATAGGATAAGCCTCTTTTTTATGCACTATATTCATCATTTATGCATTTTTATTGCATATCCGTTCCGCTTATGTTTCATACCCTGCTTTCCATATTTTTGAACATTTACTTTGTCAGTTTTACCGACAAAGCGGGTTCTGCACCTGTCCCTTTTTCGGAGCGGGCGCAGGAACAGCGTACCCGCTGGCACATCCCTACCGACTCACTCGATTACATCGTTTCTCCATTCTATCTCGATAGTATTCAGCGGCTTGGCGGAACCATCTGCCATACCTCCCGTTGGTTCAACGGCGCAACCGTTGAGATGGACACCGAGACCGCACAACGGGTTTCCGCCTGCCGTTTTGTCCGCTCCGTAGAGATGACACGCGACAATACGCAAGCCAATACCCTTATCCGGCGGCGCAAGCAGTCGCAGATTGACTATGGGCTGGCACAAGAGCAGATAGACCTATACAACCTGTCCCCACTCCACCAAGCGGGTTTCGAGGGGCAAGGCATACTGATGGCTATATGCGACGGCGGTTTCTACAATGCCAATACAGCCTCTTTTTTAGACCCGTCACGCCTGCTCGGACATTTTGATCTGACCGATGACACCTACGGTTTTTTCAGCCAAACAGGCGAACATGGTACAGAGTGCCTAAGCGTAATTGCGGGCAGGACCGACAATTTCTACGGCTCTGCCACCCGTGCGGATTACTACCTTATGCGCTCCGAAGAGAACGACACCGAGAGTCCCAAAGAGATGGACAACCTCATTGCCGCTCTCGAAAAAGCAGACAGTCTCGGTGTGAATGTTTTCTCCGTCTCGTTGGGCTACTACGAGTTCGACAATGCCCAATGGAACCTCACCTACTCCGATATGGATGGCATAACCACCCGCTGTTCTCGCGCCGCCACCATCGCTGCCCGCAAGGGGATGCTCGTCTGTGTGGCAGCGGGCAACGAGGGAAACAAACCGTGGTATTACATCGATGTTCCCGCCGATGCAGATAGTATTCTCGCAGTAGGAGCCGTTACGCCGCAAGGCAGCATCGCCGCCTTTTCTTCGCGCGGACCGAGTAGCGACGGACGCACCAAACCCGATGTATGCGCAGTAGGTTCCGGCACCTGCCTGCTCCACCCCGATCTCACTTCGCCTTTCTATGGCAATGGCACCAGTTTCGCCTGCCCGCTCATCGCCGGTATGGCGTCTTCGCTATGGTCGGCTCTGCCCGATGAAAATGCAATGCAGATCCGCAATCGTATCATCAGGTCTGCCGACCGATACACATCGCCTGACACCAACTATGGCTACGGCATACCCGATGCATGGACGGCATATACCGGTACAACCGCCCTTTCCATCGTACAAAGTACGTCCAAAGCGCATAAGACACTCGTCAATAATGAAATACACATCATTATTGACGGACAAACGTATGATGTATTGGGAAGAAAAATAGAAACCGTTCCTTGATAAACGGACACAAAAAAGGGTAAGCGAACTACATCGCACCGCTACAACCTCCTACCCTTGCTTCGGTCAAGACCTGGGGGAATTCAGAGGGAGCTGGTCGTGTAGGACTTACCCTAAACAGTATCACCAACAAAAAATACCAATGTGTGGAAACGAACACACGATTGGACTGCAAAGGTAATATATTTATTTGGAATACACAAATCTTTTATCAAAAAAGTGCTGACAGACTTCATTATATCGCGTATCAAAGCAGAACTGCCATTCATTCCCAACGAAGAAAAGGGGGCTTTATTCGACTTGCTCGGACAGTTTCTTGTTTCTACCGACCCGCAAAAAGCCTTTATTCTTCGTGGTTATGCAGGTACCGGTAAGACCAGTGTAGTCAGTGCATTGGTCAATGCCCTTGAGAAACTGCGCCAACCATGCGTATTGTTAGCACCCACGGGACGTGCTGCCAAAGTGATAGCCAAATATGCGCAACGCCCCGCTTACACCATTCATAAATACATCTACCGCCAAAAGCAATTGGGGGCAGATAGTTTTTCACTCGCCACCAATCTCCACAAACATACCCTGTTTATTGTGGATGAAGCATCTATGATTTCTGCTTCCCGCCTAATCTCATCCGCCCAAGTGAGCAGTCCTGCTTTTGGTACAGGCAGTTTGTTGGACGACCTTATTCGCTATGTCTATTCAGGCGAAGGCTGCAGTCTGCTCCTCTTGGGCGATGATGCCCAGTTACCTCCCGTTGGTTCGCAAGAAAGTCCCGCACTTGATACGGATTACATACGCGGTTACGGACTGAATGTCAGTAATTTCTGTCTAACACAAGTGGCACGCCAAGCCCTCGACTCAGGTATTTTATCCAATGCCACCTGCTTGCGCCGCCTGCTACAGGATTCCCCCCACACTACAATAGATGATCTGCAACCCACTTTTGGCAATGATGTAATCAGCCTGCAAGGCAGCGATATTGTAGAGGCGTTGGAGAAAAGTTACCGAGACGCGGGCGACGAAGACACACTCATCATTACACGCAGCAACAAACGTACGAACCTCTACAATCAAGGTGTTCGGGCGCGTATCTTGTGGAAAGAAGATGCCATCTCGTCAGGTGACAGACTGATGGTTAGTAAGAACAACTATTTTTGGACACAAGACTACGATGACCTGCCTTTCCTCGCCAATGGTGACACTCTTGAAGTAGTGCGCCTGCGTAACGAACATGAGATGTATGGTTTCCGGTTTGCAGAAGCATCGCTCCGCTCGATTGACTACGATTGGGAAATCGATGCCCTGCTATGGCTTGATACTCTCACCACCGACACCCCAGAACAAAACTACCAACTCCAACAAACACTTTTCAGCCGTATTGCTGAGGACTATCCTGAGATTCACAACCGTAAAGAAATGCTTAAGAAAGTGTATGAATCAGAGTATTACAATGCCTTGCAAGTGCGTTTTGCGTATGCCGTTACCTGCCACAAAGCACAAGGCGGGCAATGGAAACACGTCTATATCGATGCAGGTAATATTGCTCAATATAAGGAGCGAATGAGTAATTTGCAGGAGCATCAAGAATATCTTCGCTGGCTCTATACAGCCTTTACCCGCGCCACGGAGAAGGTTTTTTGGATTGGTTGATTTCCTATCAAACCTATTTCTTATCAGGCCTTTTTTAGAAACCAAATGAGAATCCTACTACGGCGGTAAAATTATGCCCGTGATAATACGCCGGGCAGAACTTGTTGAGATAATACTGCGCCGTACATTTCTCCCCTGCGTCTTCACTAACAATTGTTTGCTCGAGGTTGTCATATCCACGGGCATTGTTGTACGTAAGGTTCACACGCAAATACATATTCGGATGCACTTCATAGATACCGTCTAATGCCACCTCATCGTTTCGATAGATTGCTTTGTCAAAAGGCTTTTGGGCAATGGTCTGACTGATACCACCATCCTTTCCTCCTCTACGCAAATAAGCGTATGAATTAAACTTCGTATCGTTGGTATAAGTGAGTTTCAGGCGCATACCGCGTATCGGACGATATGCCAATTCCACATAGATTGATTGCGCATTATCGCCCATATAATGCCCCATATTGTAGCCATTGCTTGCCCAAGTCAGCACATTGATAGAATGGGTATAACATGCTATGTATGAGCGCATAAACTCTCCTTTCAAACTCAAACCGGTCAGCGGCCATCCCGACCAATTGAAGCCCACCAAATAGGAAACAAGATTGTTCTCCGGATTGGATTTCTTCAGTCGTGCCAACTTAAATTCGTCAACATAGATTGAGGTATATAGTTGAATATGATCCCATGGACGTACAGACAGCGACCCGAATAGTTGCGAGTTCTGATTCTCTACACTCAGCCCCTTGGTGAGCAAGTGATCGAGCGATTTATAAAATGCGAACGGAATAAAATATGCAGCTTGCACATTTCGTTCGGCATAAACAACCGAGTTTCCAAATGAGAAAGAAACATACTTTATCGGTATGAAGGTGAACATATTTGCCGCCATAAACTTATTGGCAGGGCGGTAGTGTTTGTATGTGCCGCCGGTAGTAGTGTTCTCCACGTAGTAATTAGTAGAATCCAGCACATTCGACACAAGCCACGCATGGAAATAGTCGAACTGAAACCAGCGACAAGGCGTGAGTTGAAGCAAGAGCATAGGCACTGCTGGATTGCGCCCCGATAGGATATTCGAGCAGTGGTAACTGTCGCCCCAACGGATATTCTCCCGCTGCAGAGCAATACTCCCCCACCACGAATAAAGCGAGATACCACCTTTCGAATCCGAGAAATCGCCGCCGTAGTTTGCCTCCTTGTATTGTACTCCGGCAAGATTGTTAAGGTAACCGGGCTTTGTTATTTTTGCCCCATCAATCTTGGCATAATCGTTGGCGAAATATTTGTCGCTCAATGCCGCCGTACCATTATACGATATATCGCGCAGTGATCCCCATATACTCACATGGTGTGCAATATCCATCTTCAGATCCGCTCCCCACCAACGCTTGATAATCAGTCCTCTCTTCGAGCCGTACAAGTCCATTCCAAGTATCGGCTCTATCGACATCTTGAAGAGTTTATTCTTCGTCAGATACGAAAATTGCGGATTGGCAAGCGACAAATTGAATGTACGCCGGTCTGTATATTGCACGAAATTAGTAGAAATAGTATCCCTTTCGAGTGCGAAAACATTGAGATAAAACGCCAGATCTTTCTTCTGCCGCCTATTGAGTATACTGTCCGCCTGCTGTGCCTCCACCAGCATATCCGCCACCTGCTTGCGGGTATAGGGACGCACTGCCGTTTGGCGTGTAATGACCCCGTCTGTAATCAATTCGTCTATGTAATCGTACACCTCGGTGTATTGCATAGGGACGGGAATGGCCTGTGCCCGAGTGGGTTGGCACACAAAAAAGCACAACAGCACACTCCCTATCAAACGAAATGTACCATTGTGCAAACTATGTGTATAGCAGTTCATTGATTTGTAAAAAGTGGCCTAACCACCGCTAATGCACTGCCAAGCCATCTATTAATCGGGCTTATTTCTTTTTGTTGTAACGTGTATTGAGAGCCTCAACCACCTCTGCGGTGATGTCGTAACCGTCTGCTGCTTGAAGGATATTGTCTTTGCCTGCATTGGCAAAAATCACCTGGTAGCGACCGTCAGCATTGAACTCACGCAGGAAATTGTTAATTGTGTCTGCCAACTGCATATTCAGTTTTTGGTTTTCCAGCATAATGTCATTAGTCAGTTTTGCCTCCAATTCCTGCAGGTCGTTCTGTTTTTTGAGCAACTCCTGCTGTTTTTGTTCGGCGCGGTCGCGGCTCATAAATGCACCGTTCTCCAATTTGCGTTGAAAATCAGCGGCTTCGCTTTGCAGTGTGCGAGCCTTTGTATTGAGTTTCAGACGTGCGTCTTCCTGTTTAGTCATCAGTTTGTCCGAAGCCTCAATTGCGAACTGATACTGCGTGAGCACAGAGTCAAGATTGAGGTATGCAATGGGCAGATTGCTATCTGCTACAACCACATTCTCCGCCGAGGCAACTGCCTTTTCAGCGGGTTTCCGGGTAAAAAAGAGAGTAAACAGAGCAATGACAGCCACTGCCAAAATAGCATCTACTACGATTTGTGTTTTGTTCATAAGTCTATATGTTTTTTACATTAATTTTCTTGTTAGCATTGCATCGTGCCTCGCGGTCTTGTGAAGTGGCACAATGGATCCCGCGATCGCGCATACGCTTGTTTTCACTGATGTGCTGACTTGAGAAACGCCCGTTTTTTTTAAGAATGATACGCACGCAAAGCAACACAAAAGCGAGTCCGAGAAAAGCGATTACAATCAGTATTTGTTTCATATACGCACACTATTAAGCGTACAAAGGTACAAATAAAATTGGAAATACAAAAGTATAAGGTATGATTTCCGTGATTTTGCACTCAAAAATACTCTTTTCTATATATAATTAAGGTGTCGGCTTGTGAAACTTTTTTTTTTTCAGTACCTTTGCGTGTTATTTATGGGCGTTTGTCCCACTATATTTCTTCATAAAAAGATTATACTATGGCTACAACACAACAACAGAGCGGCACTTTATACAATGCGCTGACAGCAGGAAGTAAAATTATCGGCACTATTATTGCGGACTCGGATGTCCGTATCGATGGTATCGTAGAAGGCGATTTGCAGTGTACAGGAAAGGTCGTTATTGGTGAGCAGGGCAGCCTAAAAGGTACCATAACCTGCCAAAATGCAGAGATAATGGGTAAGTTGGACGGCAAGATCCATGTGGAGCATACTCTCGCCCTGCGTGCTTCAGGAAATATTAAAGGAGAGGTTGGTACCGGTACACTGATCGTTGAACCGAATGCCATCTTCAACGGTACCTGTTCTATGAACGCCGACCTCAAATAAAATCACGCTGTCATCTATCTGCCCAAGGCGGTATGAAACCTGACATCCAATGTCTAACCTATAAAAACATATCATTATGATTATCAAACCATTCCGCGGAATCCGTCCGCCAAAAACACTCGTCGAAAAAGTAAGCAGTCGTCCGTACGATGTGCTTAATTCTGAGGAAGCACGCCGTGAGGCAGAGGGCAATCCTATGTCACTCTACCACATCATCAAACCCGAAATCAACTTTGAGCCCGGCACAGATGAGCACGACCCGAAAGTATATACCAGTGCTGTGGAGCATTTCCGCGAGTTCCGCCAAAAGGGCTGGTTGGTGCAGGACTCGCAGGACAAATACTATGTCTATGCGCAGACAATGAACGGGCACACCCAATATGGTTTGGTAGTGGCTGCTTGGGTCGAAGACTATATGGAGGGGCGTATCAAAAAACACGAATTGACCCGCAAAGACAAAGAGGAGGATCGCATGAAACACGTGCGCGTGAACAATGCCAATATCGAACCCGTATTCTTCGCCTATCCGCATCGCGACGACCTTGACCAAATCATTGCTTCCATTACGGCAGGCGAACCGGAATACGATTTTGTAGCGGCTCCTGAGGGTTTCCGCCATACATTCTGGGTAATCAATGAGCCGGAAACAATAGAGCGTATCACGCAGATATTCAAAGAGATTCCGTCTATGTATATCGCCGACGGGCACCACCGTTCTGCAGCGGCAGCCCTGGTTGGGAATGAGAAAAAACTGCAAAATCCGCACCATACGGGCAACGAAGAGTACAACTATTTCTTGGCGGTTTGTTTCCCTGATAACCAACTGAATATCATTGACTACAACCGCCTTGTGCGCGACTTGAACGGACTAACCGATGAGCAGTTCTTAGAGGCATTGAAAGCCGATTTCGAAGTGGAGAAAATGGGCAAGGAAATCTACAAGCCGCAACGCCTGCATAATTTTTCGCTCTACCTATCGGGCGAATGGTACAGCCTGACTGCTAAACAGGGACGCTACGATGACCAAGACCCAATAGGCGTGTTGGACGTAACCATATCAAGCAACCTTATACTTGATAAGATACTCGGTATCAAAGACTTGCGCACAGACAAACGCATTGATTTTGTAGGTGGAATCCGTGGTCTCGGCGAACTGAAACGCCGTGTAGATTCGGGCGAAATGAAGATGGCACTAGCCCTCTACCCCGTTACAATGCAGCAGATTATCAATATTGCTGACTCCGGTAACATTATGCCTCCCAAGACGACATGGTTCGAGCCGAAACTGCGTAGTGGTCTCGTCATCCACGAACTCGTCTAACCATATATGCAGCCCCGTGCAGGGGCTGCATTCCCACTCTACCATTTCCGTAGCAGCCGTATTTGGCTGCAAACAATTAAAATCAAGGCTGGTTTTATTAAAAACAGATAAGTAAAATCAAGACCGCAAAGCGATAGAAAACGTAGGTGGATGGTAAGAGGATGGTTATAGGATAGAAGGTGGTTGGTAGGTGCTTGCTTTTATCAAAGATTAACATTATATGGTGCAGCAAAATAGCACAAGAGTAGGGAAAAAACAGGGTAACCTCAGGGAAAAGGTACAATAACAGAAAGATTAAAATCATAGAATGTATCGCAGACGAACCTATATATATATGGTGTTAGCACTCCTCATCGGGGTGCTTTCGTCGTGTAGTATCAAGACACGCGTCAAGCGGGCGGACAAGAAATATGCTATCGGCGAGTATTATGATGCCGCCGACTTGTACAAACAATGCTATGGACGTCTCTCTCCGAAAAAAGAGCGCGCCCTGCGTGCCCACGTAGCGTTCTACCAGGGTGAATGTTATCGTATTCTCAATAATCCCAAGGCTACCAACGCCTATCAAAACGCTATTCGCAACCGTTACCAAGACTCCATTGTCTATCTGCGTTATGCGCAAGTCCTTCAGTATCAAGGTAAATACCGTGATGCGGACAAGAACTACCTCATCTATCTCGAGGCGCATCCTACTGACTATCAAGCACAAGCGGGGCATTATGCCTGCGGGCAGGTGGAAGGTTGGCGCAAGCAACCGAGCCGCTACAAAGTATCCCCCGCCAAGGAATTTAACGCCAAGCGCAGCAGTAACTTCGCGCCCGCTTTTGTGGGGGAGAACGCAGATGCGCTGATGTTTACGAGTAATCGCCAAGAGGGCAAAAGCAACGGCAAGAAAAAACTGCAACGCCCCAGTCCGGTAACCGGTGCACAGACTTTCCGGCTCTACTCCTCCCGCAAGAACGCTGCAGGGCAATGGGAGGACATCACTCTTGCAGAGGGGCTATATGGCGAGCAGGAAGAGCAAACCGAACAAGACAACGACTCTACTGGCGGCAAATCGGCTGGCAGTGCCGAGATGGGCGTATGCTGTTTCTCGGCTGACGGGCGCACAATGTATTTTACTTACTCCAAACCCATCAACGGGCAAGACCTCGGAGCAAAGATTTATACTTCGTCGCGTGCAAGCGGTGAATGGGGCGAGCCGCAGGAAGTGAAACTATTCAACGACAGCAGTATCACTGTCGGACACCCCTCGCTCTGCTCTACAGGCGACACGCTCTATTTTGTCTCCGATGCTCCCGGCGGATTTGGCGGGAAAGACCTCTATATGGCGGAATTGGACGGATCCGACTGGGTTAACGTGCAGAATATGGGGTCTTCTATCAACACGCCGGGCGACGAGATGTACCCCTGTATCCATCCGGACGGAACATTGTATTTTTCTTCCACCGGGCACCCCGGATACGGCGGACTTGACATCTTCAAAGCCGAGCGCGACACCACTTTGCATAGTGACTCTGTTGCGTGGACAATCTATAATATGGGTGCACCTTTCAACTCTAACGGAGACGATTTCGGTATCACTTTCGAGGGTAATTCGCAAAACGGCTTTTTCTCGTCCAACCGTGGGCAGAAAAAGGGTATAGACCAAATCTATCGTTTTATTCTGCCTGAAATGGAGTTTCTTGTTAGTGGTTTGATTACGGATAATCAAGGCGAACCTATATCCGATGCGGCGTTGCGTTTGGTGGGCGATGATGGAACCAACACCCGCCTGCAAGTCCACCGCAACGGCACGTATAAAATTAAAATCAAGAAAGATACCCGCTATGCAATGTTGGCTACCGCCCGCGGCTACCTCAACGCCCGTAAGAATTTCAACACGCTCAATCTGACCGACAGCAAAACTTACGAGCAGAACTTTTCCCTCGCACCTATCAGCAAGCCCGTTACGATGGATAATATCTTCTATGAGTTCGGAAAATGGGATTTAACGCCTGCTTCCGAACAGGGCTTGCAGTCGTTGGTCAAGTTGCTCAAAGACAACCCGAACATCACCATCGAACTCTCGGCGCATACGGATATGAAAGGTGATTCGATCTTCAATGTCAACCTATCAGAAAAGCGGGCGCAATCGGTATGCAACTATCTGATACAGAACGGTATTGAGGCGGAGCGACTGACTCCCGTCGGATATGGCAAACAGAAACCCGTAGTAGCAGACCGGACCCTCCACAAGCAGTATCCATTCATTCCGCAGGAGCAAGTTCTGGACGAAACTTTCATCCTTTCTCTCCCTGCCGACCAACAAGAGATCTGTAACCAGATTAACCGCCGCACTGAGTTCAAAGTCCTCCGCACTACCTACAAACTCTATTAGACCTATTAGTCTAATCAGATCCATTATCATACAATATTATGCAACAATATTTAGATTTATGTCGCCGTGTGCTCAACGAGGGAGTTGAGAAACACGACCGTACGGGTACAGGCACCGTGTCGGTGTTTGGTCACCAGATGCGTTTTAATCTCGAAGACGGTTTCCCACTCCTGACTACCAAAAAATTGCATCTCAAATCCATCATTTACGAACTGCTTTGGTTCTTGCAGGGCGACACCAATGTGCATTACTTGCAGGAACACGGCGTGCGTATATGGAACGAGTGGGCAGACGAGAATGGTGAACTCGGTCCCGTATATGGACACCAATGGCGTAGTTGGCCGGACTATAACGGCGGTACGATTGACCAAATATCCAATGTGCTCAACCAGATAAAGACCAATCCGGACAGCCGTCGAATGATTGTAAGTGCGTGGAATGTGGCAGAAGTGGACAAGATGGCTTTGCCGCCTTGTCATCTGTTGTTTCAGTTTTATGTTGCCGACGGGCGTTTGTCGCTGCAACTCTACCAACGTTCGGCGGATATTTTCCTCGGCGTGCCGTTTAACATTGCTTCGTATGCCCTTCTACTCCAAATGATGGCGCAGGTTACGGGCCTGAAAGCAGGTGATTTTGTGCATACTTTAGGCGACGCACATATCTATCTTAATCACCTCGACCAAGTGCGCCTACAACTTACTCGTGAACCACGTCCCCTACCCCGCATGATCATCAATCCCGATATAAAGGACCTGTTTGGTTTCCGGTATGAGGATTTCACACTTGATGGTTACGACCCACACCCTCACATTGCCGGTATGGTCAGTGTTTGATCTCATAGAGTTTGACTTCAGTCTGCATATTCATTTTTAATTATTACTTGTAAACATGCTTTCCATCATCGCTGCTATCTCGGAGGAAAATGCCATTGGCAAACAGGGCAACCTATTGTGCCACTTGCCAAACGACCTGCGCCATTTTAAGGAAATAACCCTTGGTTCGTCGATTATTATGGGGTCTTCCACGTATCTCTCCCTGCCCAAACGCCCTCTACCCAAGCGGCAAAATATCGTCATCACAGGCAGGCAGGACGCAATCTTCGAAGGGGCCGATGTGGCGCACTCAATAGAAGAGGCCTTAGAGATGGTACGTGAAGTGGAAGAAGCGTTTGTAATTGGCGGCGGAAGCATCTATCGACAGATGATGCCTCTTGCTGACAAACTCTATATTACGCATATCCACCATAGTTGGCCCGATGCCGACACGTTCTTTCCCGAAATTAGCCCTGAAGAATGGCTCCTGCAAACTGCAGAGGAACATCCTGCCGACAAGGACAATCCATATGTCTACACCTTTGCCGAATACGTCCGCATACCCCATAGCAAATGATATCTATTAAAAATATCGTCTTTGATTTTGGTGGAGTATTGGTCGATTGGAATCCGCACTATCTGTACGACCGCTATTTGGGTAGCCGAGAGCATGCTGATTGGTTCTTGCAAAACATCTGTACCGGCGAATGGAATACTCAAATGGATGCGGGCAAACCTTTCGCAGAAGGCATTGCAGAAAAGATTACAGAGCATCCTGAATATGAGGCTGCCATTCGCGCTTATCAAACCGATTGGATGCAGATGATGGGCGGGCAAATACCCACAATGCAAGTACTGGTAGAGGCTCTCCGCAATCAAGGTTATCATCTCTACGGACTCACTAACTGGTCAGCAGAGACGTTCTGTCAAGTACGTCCAAAGTATCCTATTTTCAATCTATTGGATGGAATAGTGGTATCGGGTGAGGAGAAGATAGCCAAGCCCGACCTGCGCATATTCCAAATTCTAATGGAGCGATACGGCATACCCCCGAGCGAATCTATCTTTACCGATGACAACATCCCTAATCTGGTACCCGCTCAGACATTAGGTTTCCATACTATTCATTTCCTAAATCCCGCTCAACTACGCCACGACTTGCAAACTCATTTTGGTATAGTTGTTTCCTAAAATTGTAAATCACAATGAATTTTGCACAACTCATATCACCGGTTCTTTCTATTAGCGAAAAGCAGGTGGCCGCCACTATTACTCTCCTTGACGAGAAAGCGACAATCCCTTTTATCGCCCGCTATCGAAAAGAGAAAACGGGTTCGCTTGACGAATTGCAGATAGGTGCCATACTAACCGAATATACCCGTCTGCAAGACATGGCCGACCGCAAACAAACTATTCTCAACACAATAGAGGAACAAGGCAAACTGACACCCGAACTGCGCCAACGTATTGATGCGTGTTGGAACGCTACAGAATTGGAAGACATTTATCTGCCTTATAAACCCCACCGAAAGACGCGTGCTGACATCGCTATTGCGCACGGGTTGGAACCGCTTGCCAAGCAACTGATGGCACAGAATAATGGCAATGTATCCGGTTGGGCAAAGACCTATATCAATAAAGAAGTACCCACTACCGATGATGCTTTGCAAGGTGCACGCGATATCATTGCCCAATGGATTTCCGAAGATGAACGTGCCAGAAATGCCGTGCGTCGTGAATTTGGCTATACCGCCGTGCTAACCACCAAGGTTGTCAAAGCAAAATCCGACTTACCCGAGGCACAAAACTACAAAGACTATTTTGCAGTCAGCGAACCGCTTAAACGTATATCTTCACACCGTCTGTTAGCCATTCGCCGTGCGGAGAAAGAGGGGTTTATCCGAATGGATATATCGCCCGACCTAGAGAAATGCCTCGACAAATTGGCAAACCTGTTTCTGCACTCGCGCAACGATGCGGCTTATCAAGTGGAATTGGCAATGGAGGATAGTTACAAACGCCTGCTTAAGCCGTCTATTGAAACAGAGTACGCCGCGCTGTCCAAAGAGAAAGCCGACACCGAGGCGATACGCGTCTTTGCCGACAATCTGCGCCAATTGCTCCTTGACTCGCCCCTTGGACAGAAACGTGTTTTGGCACTTGACCCCGGTTTCCGAACGGGTTGCAAGTTGGTGGTTCTCACTCCACAAGGCGACCTTGTAATGCATAGTGTGGTCTATGTTCACAATGTGGAATCACCCACGATTCTTGCCAACCTCATTCAAAAATATCGTATTGAAGCCATCGCCATCGGCAATGGTACGGCAAGTCGTGAGACAGAACAGATGACACAACTGGCTATAAAACAACTGCCTCAGGAGATGCGTCCGCAAGTATTTGTAGTAAGCGAGAATGGTGCATCAGTCTATTCGGCAAGCAAGTTAGCCCGCGAGGAGTTTCCCAATGAAGATGTTACAGTGCGCGGGGCTGTAAGTATCGGACGCCGCCTGATGGATCCGCTGGCAGAATTGGTGAAGATAGACCCAAAATCCATTGGCGTAGGGCAATATCAGCACGATGTAGACCAGACGCGTCTCAAAGAGAGCCTGCAACAGACAGTAGAGAGCGTGGTAAACCATGTTGGAGTGGATGTGAATACTGCCAGCCGTCACCTATTGACCTACATCTCCGGTTTGGGACCGACACTGGCACAGAACATAGTGGATTACCGCGCGGAGAACGGGGCATTCCCCAACCGTAAGTCGCTGCTCAAGGTGCCTAAGATGGGTGCCAAGACATTTGAACAGGCGGCGGGATTCCTGCGTGTAACTGACTCAGATACTCCGCTTGATAACTCGGCAGTGCACCCGGAACGTTATCATCTGGTAGAGCAGATGGCGCACGACCTCGGCTGCACGGTAAACGACCTACTATGCGATGCCGCTCTACGCCGGCAGATTGACTTGAATAAATATGTATCTTCAGAAGTAGGTCTCCCTACCCTGACTGACATTCTGCACGAATTGGAAAAACCCTCGCGTGACCCACGCACGGAGATAGAGGAATTTCATTTTGACGACTCGGTGCATACGATTGACGACCTGCAAGTGGGAATGGTGCTGCCGGGTATTGTTACGAACATCTCCAATTTCGGAGCCTTTGTGGATTTGGGAATCCATAAAGACGGACTTATACATATCTCTGAAATGGCTAATCGCCGCATCACCAATCCCGCCGATGTAGTCAGTCTCCACCAGCATGTCCGTGTTCGTGTCATAGCCATCGACCATGCC
>OQVT01000559.1_pt1 | contig 21226 bp, 13 predicted proteins | sample 1691561 | NCBI WGS metagenome assembly OQVT01 (sample SAMN03418260, study PRJEB22391) | human gut metagenome | biome: human-gut; feature: organic feature; material: feces | host: Homo sapiens | place: Tanzania | collected 2013-01 | reverse complement strand
GACCTACAATTGTTTCCATTGCTGTCCATGTTTTAAGGTTTGTCTTTTCATCAATCTCAAACAGCGACTTAGAAAGCCAGAAACCGGAATCATTTACATGACTGAATGCGGTTCCTCCCGCTGCGATCGCAATTGTTATTGTTGCAAGCTGTAACTGCGAAAATCCCGAAACCATAGGCATTGAAGAAATAATTCCTGCCGCCATGGTCATTGATACTGTAGCCGATCCAACCGAAACTCTCACAACAGCCGCTACTAAAAACGCAACTAATACCATCGGCAACGGCAGGCTGCCTACAAGATTTCCAAACAATTCACCGATTCCGGAATTCTGAAGGACAAACCTGAGCATTCCGCCTCCTGAGATCAGAAGGATAATGTTTCCGCAGGAATGCAGTGAATTGGTCATTATACCCGCAAGCTCTTTAATGCTGAAGCCGCCACGCAATCCCAAAAGCAGCATTGCACAGATAGTTGAAAGCAGGAGTGCTATTACCGGAGTTCCAAGAAACTCCAATATAGGCTGTGCAGGCTTCATAAACGGAATGATCGATGATAGTGTATTTAAAATGATCAGAAATAACGGAAGCAGAATGATACATGCGATCAACCAGAAATTCGGTTTCTTATCCGTTTGCTTTTGCTCGGCTTCTTTTTCATTTTCCAGATAAGCAGTCGGCACCGGACAAAAAATCTTTCCTCCGATAAATCTGGCAAATACCGGTCCCGCCAGGATCATTGCCGGAATTCCGATCAAAATTCCTAACATGATAACGTAACTAAGCTCGACCCCAAGCATTTCAGCAACTAATACCGGACCTGGTGTCGGCGGCACAAATGCATGTCCGATAGCAAGTCCCGCAAGCAACGGTATCGAATAATAGAATACGGATTTGTTTGTTTTCCTTGCAATTCCGAATGCAACCGGTATCAAAATCAATAAACCGGATTCAAAAAACACCGGCATTCCGACGATCAATCCTGTAATACCCAGTGCCCATGGTGCTTTTTTTTCGCCAAATACTTTTAATAAAGTATCTGCAATTACTTCCACGCCGCCGGACACCTGCAGGATCGCACCAAACATCGATCCCAGTCCTATCAGTATTGCGATCGTCTGAAGTGTATTTCCTACACCTTCGGCCAATGTACCTGTAATCATGGTAAACGGCATACCCGATACTAAACCGATAATCAATGCCGAAGACATGATCGCAATAAAAGGTTGTATCTTAACTTTAATTATCAAAAAAAGCAAGACTGCAAAGCCTAATAGTGCTCCTATGATCAGTCTTTCCGGCGAAGCTACAAAAACGTCCATTCGCACACCTCCTGTTTAAACTCATCAATATTTCCTGCGCATACATCAGACATCTTTTTTATATTTTTAGTATATATATCTTCTTTTTATCCTTCAAGTTGTTTCAAATCTACATCTTTTTTCCATATTTTGTTAAAAAAAACAGCCTTACTCTTGTATAGTAAGACTGTTTTTTAATGTTCATTATTCAGTTTGAAGGCTTCACCATGCCGCAACTTGTCTGACATCTTCACTTTCTCTTCGACATTTCAAGCAAAGCCTGCCTGTTGTATGTAAGGTGCATTATCATGGCGCACTTTGCACCCATGCTGTCACCTCTGATTATTGCCTCAGTAATTTTCCTGTGTGTTTCTATCGTTTCTTTTTTCAATTGTCGTTTTGTCAGGTTTGCAAAAGTTGTAACAGCCGTAAGAATAACCGGAATAAGAACCTCTACGACCTGATTACCGCTGCATTTAGCAATTGCCTCATGGAACTCCATATCTTTTTGAACATGGTTCTTTCCTTCTGTATATAACTGTTCCACCTCATCGCATAACATTTTGATACGGTTTTTGTCTTCTTCCGTGGCATTCCTGCATGCGGTCGCTGCAACCTCAGGTTCCAACAGGATCCTGACATCGAACAGTTCCATTGCAAGTCTGTACTTATCTTCAAACTGTGATAACCCTAACGGATCATCTACAACCATTTCTGTACTTTTTACAAATGTCCCTGCCCCTCGTTTTACCTCTAAGACGCCTTTACTAACAAGGCTTTTTGCAGCCTCCCGGATAGTGCTTCTACCGACTCCGAACTTTTCCGCTAATTTATATTCGCTTGGAAGCTTTGAACCTATTTTTATCTGCTCCTGTTGAATAAACATCATCAGTTGGTCTTCAATCTGCGGAACTAATAATTCTTGTTTAACCTTCTCATACTGATATGCCATAAAGACCTCCTATCGATGATGCTTACTTGCCATATCTCTCGGGATAACCGCTTAGCCTCGCATATAATTTATACGTGATAAAGCTTTGATTCCTGATAGTGCGGCTCACAGGTAAGTCTGATTCCGAGCTTTCTGAATATCGCCTCGTCAACATTTGAAAGGATGACGGTACAGTGTGCCTCGCATCCGTCCAACGCCTTAAGCTGACTTAATGCTTTGTCCGCAAGCTCATCCGTAGCGGCACAGATAGACAGTGCCAGCAGCACCTCATCCGTATGAAGTCTCGGGTTCTTACTTCCGAGTGTACCTGTTTTCAGCTTCTGGATAGGCTCTATTATCTGAGGCGAGATCAGAAGCTTTTCATCCGGGATGTTGGCAAGCGCCTTCAATGCATTTAAGAGCATTGCGGAACAGGAGCCTAAAAGCTCGCTTGTCTTTCCCGTAAGTATCCTTCCATCCGGAAGCTCTATTGCAGCTGCAGGCTCATTTGTGACCTCCGCCTTTTCAAGAGCCGCCGCTACTACCTTTCTGTCCTCAATCGAAGCTCCTGCCTTTTTCATAAGGAGCTCGATCTTATATACTACATTTTCGTCTGCGTTTCCCTTTCTTAAGTCACAGCAGGCCGTATAATATCTTCTTATTATCTCCTGTTTTGCCGCATCGCAGACTGCATCGTCATCTATTATACAGTTTCCTGCCATATTTACTCCCATATCCGTAGGAGACTTATACGGGCATTCTCCCATTATCTTTTCGAGCATTGCCGATAATACAGGAAAGATCTCAACATCTCTGTTGTAGTTTACGGTCGTTTTTCCGTATGCTTCAAGATGGAACGGATCGATCATGTTTACATCGTCAAGATCGGCCGTTGCCGCCTCGTAAGCTATATTTACCGGGTGCTTAAGCGAAAGATTCCAGATAGGGAATGTCTCGAATTTGGCATATCCTGCCTTTATGCCTCTCTTGTACTCATGATAGAGCTGAGAAAGACAGGTCGCCATCTTTCCGCTTCCCGGTCCCGGAGCCGTTACTACCACAAGCTCCCTTTCGGTCTTAATGTAATCATTTTTTCCGTATCCGTTATCACTTACTATATTTGCTATATTAGACGGATATCCCTCTATAGGATAATGTCTGTATACCTTTACACCCAGTTTTTCAAGCTTTTCCTGAAATGAAACCGCTGCACTCTGTCCGCAGAACTTGGTCATAACAACGCTTCCGACGTACAGACCTATTCCTCTGAACTCATCTATCAGTCTTAATATATCCGAATCATACGTTATTCCGATATCGCTTCTCACTTTGTTCTGTTCGATTGCCTCTGCCGCAATGACCATTACGATCTCTACTTTTTCCTTTATCTGCAGAAGCATCCGAAGCTTACTGTCCGGCTGAAATCCCGGCAATACCCTCGATGCATGATAATCGTCAAATAATTTTCCTCCGAACTCAAGATAAAGCTTTCCTCCGAACTGGGAGATACGCTCCTTTATCTTTTCCGACTGCATTCTGAGATACTTGTCGTTATCAAACCCTGTTGTTATCATTTTTCGCCCCCTGTTGACTGACTTTTAATATTTCTTTCTCTTAAATGTTTAAGATGTTCACTTATATGTTCTTCGTATCCGTTTTTTCCGGGTCTGTAAAAGACTTCGTTTTCTATTTCGGACGGCAGATACTGCTGCTCTACGTAATTTTCCGGATAATCATGTGCATATTTATAGCCTATGCCGCGTCCGAGATCTTTTGCCCCTTTGTAATGACTGTCCCTAAGATGCGGCGGAACCGTCGTCTTTACCTTCGATACATTTGCAAGCGCATCGTCTATTGCCATTATACATGCATTGCTCTTAGGCGCACACGCCACATATATGGCAGCCTGCGCAAGCACGATCCTTGCCTCCGGCATTCCAAGCCGTTCTATAGCTATCGCAGCTGATGCCGCAACCTGCATTGCATTGGGATCCGCATTTCCGACATCCTCCGAAGCGCATATCATTATCCTTCGGGAGATGAATTTGATGTCCTCTCCTGCCGCAAGCATCTTTGCAAGATAATATACCGCCGCATCAGGATCCGAACCTCTCATGCTTTTTATAAATGCCGATATGACATCGTAATGCTGATCTCCGTCCTTATCGTAATGCACTACTCTTTTCTGTATACATTCCGAAGCCGTATCTATATCTATATGTATTTTCCCATCCTTCGAAAGCGGCGTGGTAAGCACCGCAAGCTCCAGCGCATTCAATGCATTTCTTGCATCTCCGCCCGCCATATCCGCAAGGAAATCAAGTGCCTCGTCATCTATATCCGCATTATATGCGCCCATGCCCTTTACAGGATCTTTTATGGCTCGCTCTATCAGCTTTTTAATATCATTTTTTTCGAGCGGCATAAGCTCGAATATTATGGATCTCGAAAGCAGAGCTTTATTCACTTCAAAATAAGGGTTCTCGGTAGTTGCCCCTATAAGTATTATCGTTCCGTTTTCAACAAACGGAAGCAGATAATCCTGCTGCGCCTTATTGAATCTGTGGATCTCATCGACAAACATTATAGTCCGTCTCGCATACATTGCAAGACATTCCTTCGCCTTATCAACAGCCGCTTCCATATCCTTTTTCCCGGAGGTTGTGGCATTTATCTGGACAAATTCCGAGCTGCTCGTATTTGCGATCACAGAGGCAAGTGTGGTCTTGCCTGTTCCTGCCGGTCCGTAAAATATTACCGAGCTGAGCTTATCCGCCATTATGGCTCTGTAAAGCATCCTACCCTTGCCGATTATATGCTCCTGTCCGACTACCTCATCGAGGCTCTCAGGTCTCATCCTCGCAGCAAGAGGCGCATCCGTTTTAAGTTGTTTTTCCTGCATGTAATCAAATAGATCCAATTTACCGCTCCGTTAATCCTTGTTTATTTTGATAATATAGGCTGCGTCAGCTATAAGATCATCCTTATATACGACAGTTCCCAGACTGTTTAAGAGTTCTTCGTTAAGTGCCTGTTTGTAACTGTCTCTTTCGCAGCTTCCTATAAAAATATAGCTCACATCATATTTTTCAATGAGGCTTTTAACCATATCTGCATCCGTAGATGTGTAGATAGCGGTTACATCCTCACCCTTTGCATCCAGATCCTGAAGATCATCCCTCCAAAGCCATTCGTGAGTATGCCAGCCGGCTATCGTCGGAAGTCCAGTCATCGCGGATACCCTTTCCCAATTGCTGTAGCTGTCACCGTTTGCTTCAAGTACAACCGGATTTCCTTCTATATTCTCATTTAACCACCTTATTGCGCCTGCATCCTTGGCAAAGGTATTTTCAAGATATGCGGTTGCGTCAAGGCATCTGTATTGCCCTTTTTCAAATACATTTCCGAACCAGCTTGAAACAGCCGTAGGAAAATATCCGCAGGTAAGCGCAAACAGTCCGAGAAGTATACCGGCAATTATCCTTATAATAAGCTTTCCGGCATCGGCTATCAAACGAATAAATATATAAGCCATTGATATCCCGAACATTATATATGCCTGATATGTCAGCTTGAACATCGTATTGGCTCTTGCATATCCGCCCTCATAAATATCCCGAAGATAAAAGGCCTCAGGTATCAGGATAAGTCCGATGGCACATATACCAAGAAGCAGCACTGTCATATCCGAAAGGTTCATAGATGTGATAAAGCCTTTTTCTCCCATGCTTCTTTTTTTGCGATAGCCCTCTATCACAAATCCCAGCAGCATAAGCACGCATGCGACAGGCAGTCCCCAGAGCACCGCAAACTGGTATGGCACTGTATGATACTTTGCAACGCCTATTCCCTGTGCCATAGAATCAAAGGTCATATTGAACGGCAATGCGATAATAAACGAAACGACCGCGATCAGTGCTATCCTTATGAGCATGCATTTAAATGCATCGGCCTCTTTTTTTCTTAATGCGATCAGCACAAAGGCGATCACGGCTACCGTAAGATATATCACGAAATCCCAATAGTTTGTCCACTGGAACATTCCCGTTAATACCGCAAGTGCCCATATATGCGGCTCCTTCAGAGCTTTTTTCAAGCCTCCTTCAGATGACCCGCCGCTTATACTTTCCGCATCTTTTTTTCTTATCCACGCATACAGTATCCCGATAAATGTAAGGACGAACATTATATTTACGACATGCGCATGAAGGTCTCCCAGCACAAAAGAGTATGACGGAAATTCATGGATACACTGGTCATTTGTCAGCGGATTGTGTCCTATATATCTTGTAGATGCCGGGAACCAGTAGTCCTCATATCCGGATAGTTTGAAAACACTTCCGAACAGACAGTAGAGCACATAATGCATATTTCCCGCAAGGCTCACCGCGGTTCCCGCTATAAGCCCTCCTGCATATGAAAGTCCCCTGCCTGCATTTTTTGCCCTGTCCTTTATCAGATGCCACGCAATGCCAAACGGGAGCACAAAAGCAAAGGATGCGACAAGCGTTCTCATTATATTATATGTTTCATTTATACGGGTTCCGGTCAGTCTCGTAAGAAATACCGCAAAATACTGACCTCCGTAATAATAGTTTATCGTTCCCTGACTGTACCAGAGGTCCCTTGCAGGAAGTGACGTATCTCTCATCATCGCGGCCATAAAGCCGTAATCCATGAATTTTTCGGTTCCGTAGGCCTCGGGTCTGCAGCCGGCAAAATATGTCCACATAAGAAAAACCGCCAGCAACAGCAGCTCTTCAAAGATTATAAGGTTAAGGTCTGTGTCTTTGAATTTTCCTCTTATATCACAAAAGGCTTTTTTCTTCTTTTTTAATATAAAAGCAATGGTCCAGCAAAGTACGATAACCACAATCGTCGTTCCTGTCACAAAGGCAGAAGTAAATACCGCGATCCTGCATGCAATAAGCGCAAATGCGATATAGCCTGTAAGCGCAATTCCTATGACCTTTGAAAATATCCATCCCCTGTCCGAAAAGCTTCCGAACAATGTCACGGTCAGCGGAAAGACACCGATCCCCAGCATGAGAACGGTGAGCCACCATTTAATGAATACTGTACTGTCAGTTCCAAGCAGCGGTACCGAAAGACCTGCCACCACCGCACAGCATATGAGCAATATTACCGACCTTGCATTTATCTTCATATAATAAATATCCACCTGAATTTTTCTTATACGCTAATCTCAATCATTATATATCGGAGTATTTTTTTCTTCAATGAAAAAAGAACATGAAAAAAGAACATATCGTAAGAGACCGGAGCAGTTTTATGCGCCGGTCTCAAAATGTCCGTATGCTTCAGATCCGCCTGCTGCAGGCTTATCCGTGTGCAGTTAATTCTTTTGCGTTTTCTAAGCTGAAGGCTTATTTTACAAGCTCGTCAGCAAGCTTATCGATCTGCTCTCTGCTTTCATCGGAAAGAGCTGATGTTATCTTAACAGTTGTCTCTGCATAGCTGATATTCTTGCAGCCCTCAAGCATTTTTACCATTGTCTTTGCAGCTGCGGGAGCCCAGCTTCCGTTCTCCATAAATGCGATCCTTCTGTTCTGATAATTACGTTCGGTAAGATGATTGATGAAATCCTTCATGAACGGGAAGATGTCAGCATTATATGTGATTGATGCAAGAACAAGAGTACCGTATTTAAATGCATCCTCTACAGCCTCTGACATGTCGCATCTTGCAAGATCATACTCTACGACTTTCGGGCATCCTTTTTCCTTAAGCTTAGAGATAAGCAGCTTTGCTGCCTCCTTTGTATGTCCGTGTGCCGATGCATAGGCTACAACAACGCCTTCCGCTTCAGGCTCGTATGATGACCATGTATTGTAAAGTCCGAGGTAATATCCGAGGTTTTCTGTAAGCACAGGTCCGTGGAGCGGGCATATGATCTGAATGTCAAGAGCAGCTGCCTTCTTTAAGAGGTTCTGTACCTGTACGCCGTATTTTCCAACTATGCCGAAATAATATCTTCTTGCCTCGCATGCCCAGTCTTCATCGACATCGAAGGCACCGAATTTTCCGAATCCGTCAGCTGAGAAAAGCACCTTGTCCTTGCTGTCATATGAAACCATAACCTCCGGCCAATGTACCATCGGGGCAGCTATGAATGTAAGAGTATGAGCTCCGAGCTCAAGTGTACTTCCTTCCTTTACGACTATCTGTCTGTCAGCATAATCGGTTCCGATAAAGTTCTTCATCATCGTAAATGCTTTAGCTGATGAAACTATCTTTGCATCCGGATAAGCCTTTGCAAATGCATCTATTCCCGAAGCATGATCCGGCTCCATATGATGTACTACAAGATAATCGGGAGTCTTTTCTCCAAGCTCTGCCTTTATCCCCTTAAGCCATTCATCGATAAATCCGCCGTCTGTCGTATCCATAACAGCTGTCTTCTCATCATTTATAATATAGGAGTTATAACACATCCCGTTCGGGACTTTATACTGTCCTTCAAATAAATCAACTTTTCTGTCATTTACACCAACGTATTTAATGTCTTTTGTAATGTTCATCGTTTCCTCCCATAGATTTCAAAGGATCAGGCAACAACAAACTGGCTGTTATACAGTTCCGCATAGAAACCGTTCTGTTCAAGCAATTCTTCATGATTACCCTGTTCAATAATATCTCCGTCACGCATGACAAGGATTATATCTGCATTTCTTATAGTGGAAAGCCTATGTGCTATAACAAAGGAAGTCCTTCCCTTCGTAAGCCTGTCCATGGCCTCCTGGATAACGATCTCCGTCCTTGTATCGACCGAAGACGTAGCCTCATCAAGTATAAGAAGCGGTGCATCCTTTATCATCGCACGCGCAATCGTCAGCTGCTGTTTCTGTCCTTCTGAAAGATTCAGATTATCGGTTATCATTGTATCATATCCTTTGGATAATGTCTCTATAAAATGTTTCAGTCCTACCGCCTTACATGCCCTGTCAAGCTCTGCATCCGTAACATTTTTCTTATTGTAGACCAGATTTTCCCTTATCGTTCCCTCAAACAGCCATGTATCCTGAAGTATCATATCAAAGAGGTCATGTACCTCTTCCCTTTTCATGCTCCCTACCGACACACCGTCTATAAGGATGTCTCCGCTGTCAGGATCATAGAAACGCATTAAAAGATTTACCATTGTGGTTTTTCCCGCGCCCGTAGGTCCTACTATCGCAACTTTCTGTCCCGCTTTAACAGAGGCCGAGAAATCGTGTATTATCGTTTTCTTTGGATCGTATCCGAATCTTACATGCTCAAACTCAACGTCTCCTTTGACCTCCTCTATCCTGTTTGTCTTCCCTCTTTCATCAGGCATCTCTTCCTCTGAAAGAAGCTCGAATATACGCTTTGATGCTGCGGAGGCCTGCTGGAAGGATGTCATAGCCTGTGCGATCGTAGAAAGAGGCTGAGAAAACATCTTTGCATATATAACAAAAGCTACTATAGTTCCCAATGTAACAGCGCCGCTTCCGCCTATGATGACAGCGACACCGACTATGAAAACAAGAGCATATGCAAGATTTCCCGAAAACGCCATTATCGGCATCATCATTCCCGAAAGCCACTGTGATCTCCAGTTGCTGTCATAAAGCTTTTCGTTTGTTTCGTTAAATATCTTTCTCTCTTTTTTCTTTCCGCCAAAAGCATGAACTATGTTGTGATTCGTATAAACCTCTTCAATCTGTCCGTTCATCCTTCCAAGATCGCTCTGCTTACGGTTAAAATACTTCTGGGATTTTTTTAGTATTATCACCATAAGTGCAAATCCTACAAGCGACGATCCTATCGTAACAAGAGCCAGTATCACATTTGTAGTAAACATCTTGAATATAACACCGGCAAAAAGTGCAAGTGAGCTGACAAGGTTTGCAAGGCTCGTTGAAAGGGTCTGGCTTATCGTATCGGCATCGTTTGTTACCCTTGAAAGGATATCGCCTTTTGATGTCTTATCGAAAAACCTGAGCGGCAGTCTGTTGAGCTTATTATCTATATCTGTCCTGAGCCTTCTCGTGGTCTTCTGTGTAACAGTAGCCATTATGAACTGCTGCGCGTATGTAAGTGCGGCTCCTGTAAGATATATCGCAACGAGCGTAAATGCCACCTTTGCAACGGCATCGAGGTCGATCCCTGTCATTATCCCGTCTATGATAATGTCCATAAGGTCACTTATCTTCTCGGGGCCTATGATGCTTGCCATGGCTCCTGCTATAGCACATACAAGAGCTATTGCCATTATCGGAATATATTTTTTAATATAAGCCGCAAGCTTCTTTAATGATTTAAGATCTGTTTTTTCATTGGAAGACATTACCTGTCTGTGAAATGGTCCCGGCATTACAGTTCCTCCTTTGAAAGCTGTGAAAGCGCTATTTCTTTATAAATAGCACAATTTTCGAGCAGTTCCTTATGCGTTCCCATACCGACTATCCGTCCTTCGTCAAGAACGAGTATCTTATCCGCATTTTTTATCGTTCCGATTCGCTGTGCAACGATAATAACTGTTGTTCCCTTAAGATTTTCCTTTATCGCTTTTCTCACAAGCATATCCGTCTTGTAATCAAGGGCTGAAAACGTATCATCGAATATCATTATTTCGGAATCCTTATATATCGCCCTTGCTATCGAAAGTCTCTGCTTCTGTCCGCCCGAGTAGTTCGTGCCGCCCTGTGCGACTCTTTCGTTTATGCCGTCAGTAAGATCTTCCACAAAATCGGCATTGGCTATCTTTAGGGCACGTTTTACCCTTTCATCATCCGCATTCTCCTCGGATCCGTAGATCACATTTGACTTTATATCGCCCATGAACATGACCGCCTTCTGCGGAGCTATCGATATCTTCTTTTGCAGCTGCTCTTCCGGATATTCCCTTATATCCACTCCGTCAAGAAGTATCTCTCCGCCTGTCACGTCATAATATCTCGGTATCAGATTGACTATCGTAGATTTTCCGGATCCCGTTGCTCCTATTATTGCAAATGTCTCACCTTTATTTATCTTAAAGCTTATATCATTTATGCAGTCATTATCCGCATCTCCGTATTTGAATGAAACATTTCTGAATTCGAGCTCTCCTGCCTTTTCCGCAGAAACAGCCTTATCCCTGTATGATATGCTGCTCTTTGTATTAAGCACCTCGGCTATCCTTCGGGCGGAGACCATTGTCCTCGGAAGTATGACAAATATCATTATCAGCATCATAAATGACATAACGACCTGAAGCGCATACTGGGTAAAGGCAGTCATATTTCCCATCTGGGTCGCCTTATCCATCAGCGGAGCATCATTTATAACGTATGCACCTATCCAGTATATCGCAAGGGTAAGTCCGCTCATGCACAGCTGGAGGATCGGCATCATAAGACCCATCAGCCTTGATGTAAACAGGTTATTCCTCATAACGTTATTATTTATCTTTTCAAACTTATTATGCTGATATTCGTCGGCATTGAAAGCCCTTACCACTCGGACGCCTGAAATATTTTCTCTTGTGGCATTGTTAAGGTCATCGGTGAGCTTCTGGATCTTCTTGAATTTCGGATAACAAAGTCCCACAAGAATACCTATCAAAGCTACCATTATTATGACTGTTGCAAGCGTAGCCTCTGTCCACTGAACATTGGTCGCCGAAATCTTTCCTATTGCCCATACAGCCATAACAGGTGCCTTTATCATGACCTGAAGTCCTATAGCGATCAGCATCTGAAGCTGTACAACGTCATTTGTTGTTCTTGTTATCAGACTCGGTGTTGAAAAGCGGTTTATCTCTGAATCACCGAAATTCGTTATCCTGTCAAACAGCTTTATCCTTAGCGTTCTTGCAAAATTTGCCGCAACATGAGATGCAAAGAAGCCGCAGACTATAGCCGCTCCCATACTCAGCACCGCACATAAGAGCATCTTTCCTCCGTTTCGGAGCACCGCATCCATATCCGCATTTCCGGATGACACCAGCTCTGTAAGCTTCTGCGTATAATCAGGCATTTTAAGTTCGAGCCATACCTGTGTGACAACAAGAACGGCACATATCAGAATAAAGAAAATATCCTTCTTCTGAAGATTCTTAAAAGTTGTTCTCATTACAGTTTTCTCCTCTTATCTTTCTCTTTTCTTCAAGAAAATCATGCATTTCTCCCAATACCTCAAGGAAGTCGTCGAATCGCTCTTTTCCTAGTGTATCGACCATCTCCTTCATATCCTCGTAGAACATCTGCTTGTGACGCTCCACTATGCTTCTGCCCTTTGGTGTTATCTCGATAACAGCCTTTCTGGCATCTTTAGGGTCGGTCTCTTTTGTTATTATCTCCTTTTCAAGCATCTTTCGAAGTATCACGGCAACCCTTGCCGTGCTTACATTCAGCCTTCTGCTTATCGCACCTGCGGAAACCGGCTTGTCTTCCAGATATAGAAAAACAAGTGCATGCATCACGCCTTCATTATTGATGTGATAATCATCCAGTATCCTGCTCGGTCTTGCTCTTTTAAGCTTGCTTATTATCTCTTTTATTTCTGTATCGTTTACCATCGTTCTTCCGTCCTTAAATTATCTAATACCGTTAGCTATTTAAACACCATTATATTGCAATGTCAATGATGTTATACTTTTTTTATAATTTTCACATCTGTTTTATGTGCAGTCTGTACCATCTTTTTATGTGCAATCTGTACTATCTGATTTTGTTTAATCCCGATTTAGTCTCTTTTAAATCCCATTTTCTAACATGTTTTCCGCTCCAGACTGAATTTGACTTTTTTATCCGTATATTTTATAGTTACATGGTCGAAATATCGTGTTTACTACGTTGAGTTCAAATATCATATGATAACAGGAGGAAGAATTATGTTTTCAACACCTTCGGCATGTATAGTTGCCGACAAAGAAAAAGTAGCAAAGGTCGTACTCATGCCGGGTGACCCTCTTCGTGCAAAATATATTGCAGAGACATATCTTGAGGATCCGGTACTTTTCAACGATGTAAGAAATATGCTCGGATATACCGGAACTTATAAGGGAAAGAAGATATCCGTAATGGGAAGCGGAATGGGTATTCCCTCAGCAACACTTTATGCTCATGAGCTTTATAACTTCTTTGACGTAGAGGCTATCGTAAGAGTCGGCTCCGCAGGTGCCCTCCTTGATGATATGCACGTTAAGGATGTTGTTATTGCAATGGGTGCATGCACAAACTCTAACTTTGCTCACCAGTATCAGTTCCCGGGAACCCTTGCTCCTACGGCAAACTTCGATATGCTCTATGATGCCGTAAATATAAGCAGGGAACGCGGTGCAAACATCCGTGTCGGAAACGTTTTCTGCACAGATATGTTCTACAATTCCATTTCGGATGTTGCCGTAAAAGCCAAAGAACTCGGAATGCTCTGCGTTGAGATGGAGACCGCAGGTCTTTACCTTGAAGCTCTTGCAAGCAAGAAGAAAGCTGTTAGTATCCTTTCAATTTCAGACCATATGTTCCGCAAGGAATTCCTCTCGGCTGAAGAGATACGTGAATCCTTCAATGAAATGATGGAAATCTCTCTCGAAACAGCATGGAGAGCAGTAGACTGAATCTGAGGCAGGCACTCGCTTGTTACTATAAAGGGCGAGATATTTTCAACTGTTCTAAAACCGATAATACTTACAGGAATGCAATTATCTGTATATAAAAACCACAGCATACTGTTCGGGTGTGACAGGATCATTATGATCTTCCCCGACCTTATGCTGTGTTTTTGGTTTTACTTATTCCTGATTCACCATGTGTTTCTTATGCGCTATACACTTTGATGCTCTATTTATTTTTTTACATTATATATTTCAGTGCACTGTTATGTTGTCACCGTCTTTATCAGATCATGTTTGTATTATGTTGTGTTTTATGACTTACGATTCTCATCTTTAAGACCGTACCATCAGATGCAAAGCTATATGCATCTTCGGGTTCGATATGCTTTTTGAATCTCTCTCTATAAGAATGCACCTGGTCAAATAATCTTATATTTTCATAATCATCAAATACATAAGCCGTATCGACATCCTTAATATGCTTCAGCATATCTGCCGATGCATAACCGCTCTTAATATTCGGAACATCCGAAAATATTATCACCGATTTAAACCGTTTATAGTTTTCAACAATACGCCTATATACAGACGAAACCTTTTCACTTATTGCCTTGGATTCGAATATCTCCGGATTTTCTATAACACAGACCAATAACGGCTCATCTTCTATAGCCTTAAATCCGTTTGCCCTTACAATACTTTTTCTTTCCTTCAACTTTTCTTCAAACGATAATAATATCGTTTCTGTTTCATCTGCCTCTGTCGTATAGCCCTCAATATATCCGTTATCATAATATCTTTTTAGCCTTCTTTCATATCCGTCGATAATAAAGATCTTCGGCGGATGTATAAATGCTTTTGAACACAGATGATCGAGTATCATATATATAAGGTTTTCTTTTTCTCTGCACTGTCTTCCGCTTACGGCCACTGATATCGTCCTTTTCAGATCTATCTCAACAAGCTCAACCGACTCATGATCTATTCCTACCGGTATCTTAAATACATCTGTCTGTTTATAATTTTTCTTTATATATTCATCATCCGGATGACGCGGCATTTCCGGAACAGCATGTGCCTCAATACCTTTATTTGCTATATTCCTCTCCGATACAAAAGCCTCAATCTCCTTTATCCTGTCGGCTTCACATTTCCCCGGAAAGGCAAGATATAACTGCATTTCATACATCTCTTTTTCGATACATATCAAAGTCCTTCCCGGAACCGCTTTGGGCTCTATCCTGCATCTGTCAAATATCATTCCGTACTCTGTTGACGAATTGCAGCATAATGCAATCTTATATGCAAAAGTGTTCAAGTATCTGTATCCTATGCCCGACACCTGCGAAGCTGCTGCAATTACGCATATCCCCAGAGAAACCCCTTCCCTGCAGATTGTCGTAAGTTCCTCATGATAGCCGGGATACTGCTCCTTAAAGCTTATAAGATCATCTATCATTATCACGATCTGCGGAATGTCCGTATAGCCTGCTTCTTTATACGAATGAAATGATGTCATCCCCAGCTTTGCAAACCTTGCTTTTCGGCTCATTCTTTCTTTAGACATGAATTTAAAGAAATGTCTGATCCTTTCATCTTCTCCCGGCAGCATCACCGCTCCGATATGATTAAGCCGGCTAAATATCCTTAATGACATAGAGCCGAAATCCAATATATAGATATTTACCTCTTTCGCAGTAAAAAACTCTGCAATGCTTCTTATGACAAGCTGAAGGAAATAGGTTTTTCCAAAAAGGGATGCACCTATTATTATAGTATTTTCCTTACTTATGTTCAGATAAGCCTCTTCCTGAAGCCGGTTGTCCGGATCATCATATAGCCCTATCGGAATCCTCATTTCATTTTCCCCGGATATTTCCTTATTTTCCTTATATCCATACTCTATGACATCGGGCAGCTCAGGAAGACAGATATCCGGCAGTTTTTTTATATCAGCCTGCTCACAATATTCCCTTATATGATCAACCAGTATTTCCGATTGGGTTTTATGATTTTTTGAGCTGTTCTTCTCTTTTTTAAAAACAACACTTCTTTTGCCTGTGAAATCAACTGTTGAAATGCAATATTCTTTCGAACTTTCTATCTGATCGCTGCTTCCCGCCGTTCCGGAGAATCCCGATTGGAAAAGTTCAAGCATTCCATTATTTCCTGTCTGAAGATATGCTCTTCCCGGTTCTCTTATCTCAGAAGCAAGCGGAGACCTAAGCACTTCTTTGCTGTCTTCCGCTGTCTGCACTTTAAGACAGATACGAAATGTAGAATTGCTCCATATCTGATCATTCACCTGTCCGGCAGGCTTTTGAGTTGCAAGTATAAGATGAACACCGAGGCTTCGTCCGATACGTGCCGTTGAAATGACCTCTTTCATAAAATCGGGACGTTCTGCCTTAAGCTCCGCAAACTCATCCACAATGATTATAAGATGAGGCATGGCCTCTGCCGCTCTTCCTTCTTTGTACTTCTTTATATACCTATCTATATGGTTCACTCCCGCTGCTGCGAACAGTCTCTGCCTTTTTATCAATTCGGCTTTTATAGATCTCAAAGATCTGCTTATAGCCTTTCCTTCAATATTTGTAACAGCCCCTATAATATGCGGAAGTCCTACAAGCTGGTTGACCATTCCGCCGCCCTTAAAATCAATTATCATAAAGCCTATCTCATAAGGATGATACAAGGCTGCCGCTCCCAGAACAAAAGACAAAAGCAGCTCGCTTTTCCCTGAGCCTGTTGTTCCTGCCACAAGACCATGCGGTCCGTGATGCTTTTCATGGATATCCAGATATACGATATCGCCTTTAGCATTTATCCCCAAAGGCACTGCCATACTTTCATATATCTCTGATCCTTCCCAGCTTTTTTTAAGATCCAGATCATTTATGTCGTACATACCGAGTATTTCAAACAGAGATACACTCTTTTTCAACGAGCCGCCAAGACTTATCTCTTCACTGTAAACAGGCGCAAGTAATCCTATTGCTTCCTTCATTGCCTCATCCGAAACCTGCGAATATCCAAATGATGTTATATCAAGCTTGTTTTCGGACTTATACATAAATGCCATGCTGTCTTTTCCGCATTCGATCACACTGCTGCAATGCTGCGGTAAAAACTCCGGTGCTCCTTCAAAAAACAGAAATACCGTATTTAATTCGGCTGCTCTTTCTATAAATTTTGAAAGCGGATGACTTCTTATCCCATGCTCCTCCATTACAAATATCACATTAAAGCCGGTCTGATATCTACTTTCTCTTCTAATACTAAGCTCCCTGTACAACTCCTCAAATATACTGTTTTTGCTTTCATCGTCACAAACTATCCTTCTTTTTAAATCTGTCTGTATATTCGGCAGCAGCCTTATCCAGTCAAACCGTTCTGTTTTTTCATCTACCAAAAGATATATATTCAGCTCTTTATGATACTGACGGCATATAAGGTCCAAAAGCATTATCTTCATAATCTCATAGCAGCTCTTTTTATTACCGACAATCCCCAAAGCATTTGCATCTTTCAGCTTCAAAACAACCGGTGCATTATCTATATATTCATATTCCCCTGCAACAGCTTCCGGAATGTGATTTAATTCGTCTCCCTGTTCAAGCTTTTCCCTTTGCGCATAGTCTATCCCTCGTATCGCCTTTACGGCTCCTGTTCCGAGATAAACATCAAGAAAATCCTCATCACTTTGCAGCCTGTCGAATAATTCCGAAGAAAACTCTTTTATATGCTCCATATCCTGTTCGGTACTATAATATTCATCGCACAGACACCAGAGCTCCCCGGCTCTTGCATCTTCGATCTCTTTTCTTTTTTCCTTTATATATTTCTTATACGTTTCTTTTCGTTCTTCACAATCCTTTTTGTATTTTTTCTTTCTGCCGATGACCCCTGCAAAGGAAGTCACCACACCCAATCCCATTGAGCATATACCAAACAGCACAAAGCTTCCGCCCGTTGTATTCAAAACGCCTCTTAATACAACAGTAAGTGCAAACATGGCTATTGCCGGCATCAAAGACATTGCTGCATTTATCTCCGGACTTGCAGGCATATCGGCAGGATCGAGTATGCTTATCGGCTCTTCATTTTTCACGGTCTTTATTCTTGTATTTCTTATAAATTCCGGATATGAAGTTCCGACGTGCTGTGATGCGGCATATTTTTTTATATTGTTCGTCCTTATATTTTTATGATCAAAAAACAGTCTGTCTGCTTTAAAATATCCGCAAAAATCCGCAGCTGAAATAAAATCATGATCCTTGAGTTCAATATGTCCGGTCATGATTTTCCCGTTGATACTCACTCCGAGGCGGGATCTTTCTTCATTTATAAATGTTCCTTTCCCGGTCTTATGTATAACGATAAATGTATCCTTTCCGAATTCGCTTTCAAGCTCAATATCCGCTCCGGCAATGTCTCCGATAGTGATACTTCGGCTCTCATTAAGATCTGCATACCATTCATACCTTGGAAGATCAGCCTCAAAGTCAATGATAAATCTTATATTAAATGCGGGCTCATCCGAATCCGAATAATGTATCGAAATATCATCTCCGTGGCATAGTTCCAAAAAGAGGAATTTTCTGATGTCACCCCTGCTTATATAAACTTCTTTAGAACATCTTAAAAGCCATTCTCTGTTTTTGATAAACTCCAGCTTTATATCACCGAATATATACTCCGGATCCAGTCTCATATCACACTCCGACGAAGTCCCAAGCTTTACCCTTTGTGCATCCTTTGGTATCTCAAACTCCTTATAAAAGCTGCGTCTGTAAGCAATGATCTTATACTGATAGCTCATATCGGACATCTTCCTCTCGTATATATTATCCGGCTTCCGTTTCGCATTCCGTAATAAGATAAGGTCCTGTTCCCTTTAAGAAATGCTATCGGATCCTCGGCTGCCAGATAGCAGTCAAAAATATCCTCCGTATCTATCCCAAGGTCAAATGCTGAATTTAACGCTGTTATCAGCTCCTTCGCAGAAATATCCGTCGGTATTTCCAACTCATATTCCTTCTTATGCTCTTTATCTGTAAATCTTATGATTGCCTTATCCTGTATAATTCTTCCCTTTCTTTCTCTGAACGTTGTTCAGCAAAACAACAGTGCCGTTTTTCTTATACTGTAATTCTTAGAATAGTCCTCACCCTTCAGCATTTCATACTCATCAATATGATCTATATAACCTCTTATATAAAAATCCGTTTTGTATTCATATACTGTACGGCTGCCCTCCGGCGATTTATCAGTATCGTTACATATGAAGATAAACTTTCCGTTCCTTATTCCGTTTATATTTGCAGCAAACACATTTGCGGCATGTACCGAGGCTTTTGTCTGTCTTATTATGACAGCAACCTTATCAGCTGTATCCAAAGCCCTTATATCACTGTCGTTATGTACACCGTCTGTATCAAGTATCACGAAATCATAGTCCCCGGATATTTTAGCTTCTAAAGCCATCCTTATAAAAGCCTCCGTTTCAATTCCAAGAGATATAAGCATAGCCTTAAACGGCGGAATATAACTGAAGCACTCACAGCGTATGACATCCTTCATATCCATGTATGAAAGCTCTTCTCTGTTTGAAAGCTTCATATAGATGTCATTATCCGATATCGGTAATGTATCCTTAAAAAGATATCCGAAGCTCTGAAGCTGTCCGCTATTTACATACAGAACTTTTTTCCCTTCCCTGCTTAGTGCGCCCGCTATTCCCATTGCTGCCGTAGTTTTACCTGTTCCTCCCTCAGCCGATGTGAAGGCTATTATCTGCGTTTCTCTTTTCTTAGTCTTATTTTTCTTCAGATATGAAGCACATATTTTTGCCGCTTCATTAAAAATATCCTTAACACTCGAATACCTGTATATCTTATGCACCGCTCCCTCTTCGGAACCGGCATCCTCTTCGCTGTCGGTAAGCAGTAAAATGCTTTCAATGTTATGCCTATTTATCGATACATCATACATTTCATCTGAAACGATCAGCAGCTCTGCCCTTTGCGGTGACGAAAAGAGCTCATTAAAATAATCTCTGTCCGTAATCATCTCAAGGTCCGCCTCGTTATAAAATCCTTCTGTAAATCCGGATAGTATCGGTTTCAAATAATCCGTATCCGAAGATGCTATGATCATCCTTGGCACTGCCATCTCCTTATATCTTCATAATCACAGGATCCTTATCCTGAATTCGCTGTTTGCAAGCCTTAAAATATCCCCATCCTTTACAGGAAATGCCTTATTTGATATAAGCCGCATACCGTTTATAAAGGTTCCGTTAGCACTTTCAAGGTCGGTAACCAGATATGAATTATCTGTTTTATTGATCCTGCAGTGTACACGGCTGATCATATTGTTGAAGCTTATCCGTCCGTCAACCGCATCGGCTTTTTTCCCGATCAAAAAATCATCCTTCGTTATGTAAACAGTGCATCTGTCATTTATACCTAAGGCTTCGAGTCTCATTTCATAAAAACTATCATTTGAAAATCTTTTATTATTTATGCACTCGTTGCTGCGCTTCTCCTTGGTACCCTCATCATACGAAAACGAGCGTATTTTATTTAAGAACAACTTTTCATAATCTTCTGAGTTCTCTATTTTTGTATCCCTGCGCCCATTAAAGCATTTTGTCAGACCTTTTATGAGTGCTGCTTCAGCTTCTGTATCATTATTAAAAAAATGCACCTCAGCCGGCAGATATATAAACATCGCATTCAATGAATTCAGATCAATAAATATATGCCCCGGTGACATATCGCTATTTTATAATAGGAAAGTGCAGATTGATACTCTTTCATTTCCCTGCATACATCTCCGATGTAATTATAGCAGGCCGCAATATTCATTGCATACTGTCCGCTTCCTCCGTCGCGGTTTTCAAAAAACTCTCTGGCCTGTGTCAGAAGTGACCTGGCTTCTTCATATCTTCCTTCATGAAGCAGATACCAACCTTTGAGTCTCATAAAAATACCTTTATCATCGATATCTGTCTCATCGATTAATTTCATTCCCTCTTCCACATACTTTTTAACCAACGGAAGATTCTCTATCTGAATTCCATAGAAAATCATCTGTTTATAATTATTCAGACGTGCTTTTTTATCATTTAATGCCTCTGCAATGGCTTCACTTGCTCTGATATTTGCCAGTCCGGTTTCATATTCTCCGATAGCAATATCAAAACGACCTTTTACATAATACATTTCCATTTTCATTTCCTGAAGCTGATGAGAATCTCCTTCAAACCGGATTACCTCTTCTGCCAGACGTAAAATCTCGTCTGCATGAAAAGAAAATTCCTGGTTATCGTCGCCATATTCCATCTCCCAATGAAGAACAGGAAAGTTTTCATTGACTATCGTATAATATTCTTTCAAATATG
>OQVT01000557.1_pt1 | contig 21255 bp, 20 predicted proteins | sample 1691561 | NCBI WGS metagenome assembly OQVT01 (sample SAMN03418260, study PRJEB22391) | human gut metagenome | biome: human-gut; feature: organic feature; material: feces | host: Homo sapiens | place: Tanzania | collected 2013-01 | reverse complement strand
GGAAAAGTCTTGAATTCTGTTGTCTTTAAATCATAATTATATTTTTTATCATCTTTTGAAATCTGTAGTTTGATTCCCGAAGTTTCTTGAAGCAACCTAGCACAAATATACCCATCATTGACATGTGTTAGATCCACTTCAGCTAAACTGCCATCACTCAAAACACTAAGCTCTTCTTGGCTCGGCCATAAAACTTCAGCTTCCGTTTGCGAAGGACTTTCTTCACATTTTGTGGGGTATTTTGTAGAATCTTGACATCCACAAAGAAGACAAAATACCGTCAAGATGCAAACTACATTTTTTACTATCCTATATTTTCTCATACTACACTTATAATACACCTATTTTTTATGAATCAAATCATTAAATGCATCAATCGCTAAAGGACGACTATAATAATATCCTTGACCTACATTGGCACCTATACACCTTATAAATCGATCATCCTCAATGGATTCAACACCTTCACAACAACACGTCAAGCAAGGTTGTCTTCAATGATATATGCAGGATAATGACCGATTGTCTTGACTCAAACATCCTTGTTATCAGTAATAAAGGAAAGATACTTGGCGCAAGCACGTGCCCTACCGTTTCGGAAATAGGAGAGCTTATCTGCACAAATGTAGGAAACCACATAGATGAACATCTCAATGATCGTCTTCTTAATATCCTGTCAACACAGGACAACGTAAACCTCAATACGCTAGGATTTGAAACTGTAGATCCTTCAAAGACATCCGCAATAATAAGCCCTATTGAGATTGCTGCAGAGCGTCTCGGGACTATATTCATATATCGTTCCTTCAGAAGCTATGATATAGATGACATCATACTTGCCGAATACGGAACGACCGTCGTAGGACTTGAGATTCTCAGATCCGAAAATGAAGCGATCGTTGAAGAAAAGCGTAAAAAACAAGTCGTTAAATCCGCCATCCGCACGCTCTCATCTTCAGAGCTTGCAGCTGCCATCCAGATCTTCGATGAGCTCAAGGATAATGAAGGTCTCCTTATTGCCAGCAAGATAGCAGATAAAGCCGGTATAACACGATCCGTTATCGTAAATGCGATAAGAAAATTCGAAAGCGCCGGCGTTATAGAATCCCATTCCGGCGGAATGAAGGGAACCTATATAAAGATAGTAAACAACTATCTGATGGACGAGCTTCACAAATACGCTCATGAGCAGTAAATGCTGCCTGAGTTAAATACTGAGGCACTATATCAACTTTAAACAAAAAGCAGAAGATATACTAACCGATGGGTATATACCCCGAAGTAGTATTCTTCTGCTTATTTTTAATCATATATTTATTTTTAACAGGTATTTCAGCATTTCTGCCGCAAGCTATTATCGGATATCCTCTTCTTTGTTATCCGCTTCCGCATTTTTAGTCTTGTAGCCGCACTCGCTGCTGCTGCAAACTATATCATTTCCTTTTATGACCAGTGCTCCGCCGCATTTCGGGCAAAGCTCGCCTGTAGGCTTCTGCCATGTCATAAAATCGCATTCCGGATTATTTTCACATCCGAAATACCTTCTGCCCTTACGGGTCTTTCTGATTATGACCTCACTTCCGCATTTAGGACATTTAATGCCTGTTTTTTCGAAATACGGTTTTGTATTGTGACAATCCGGAAATCCCGGACAAGCCAGGAACTTACCATGCGGTCCGTATTTTATTACCATGTTTCTTCCGCAGTTCTCGCAGATGACGTCTGTCTTTTCGTCCTCTATGGTAACATTTTCGAGTTCCTTCTCCGCTTTATCGACCGCCGCCTTAAGATCCGGCCAGAAGTTTCTTACAACTGTCTTCCAGTTAACGGTTCCTACACCGACACAGTCCAGCAGTCCTTCCAGATTGGCGGTAAAATTCACATCCACGATCTCGGGGAAAGCCTGTATCATCATGTTGTTGACTACTTCGCCAAGCTCCGTGATATACAGATTTTTCTTTTCCTTCGTTATATAATGCCTCTGCATTATCGTTGTTATAGTAGGCGCATATGTACTCGGTCTTCCTATTCCGAGCTCCTCAAGAGTACGTACAAGAGATGCCTCCGTATAATGTGCCGGCGGCTGGGTAAAATGCTGCTGGGGATCTGTTTCATCGCATATAAGCTTCATTCCTTCTTTCAGGCTTGACAGAACCGCCTTTTTTTCGCTCTTTTCATCATCACCCGTATATATCAACCTGTAGCCGTCAAAAACGAGATTTGAGGCCGATGCTGTGAATATACAGCCATTTGCCTCAGCTCTTACGTTCATTGTCTCATAAAGAGCCGGTTTCATCCTGCTGGAAACAAATCTGTTCCATATAAGCTGATAAAGCCTGAACTGCTCCCTGCTGAGCGAATCCTTGACTATGACAGGTGTAAGTTTTACGTCTGTCGGCCTTATAGCCTCGTGAGCATCCTGGATACGTTTTCCGTTATCCTGAGTCTTCTGAGCCGGCGCAAGATATTTTTCTCCGTAGTTACTTCCTATATAATCTCTTACAGCCACATCAGCCTCTTCAGAGATCCTTGTGGAGTCTGTACGAAGATAAGAGATAAGACCTACCGAGCCTTTTCCCTTGATGTCTATTCCTTCATAAAGCTGCTGTGCAACCCTCATCGTTTTCTGTGTTGAGAAATTTAAAAGTCTTGATGCATCCTGCTGAAGCGTTGATGTTGTAAAAGGAAGTGGTGCTTTTTTTGAACGCTCTCCTTTTTTGATGTCCGTAATGAAAAAATCGGCTTCCGAAACCGCCTCAAGTACATCATCGCAGGCCTTTTTAGACTTTAACTCTGTCTTCTTACCGTCTTCCCCGTAGAACTGGAATTTTATGTTCTTCTTTTCTCCATCGGGTCTAAGTAAGGCTTCTATCGTCCAGTATTCCTCTGGGATAAAGTTATTTATCTGCTCTTCCCTGTCTGCTATTATCCTAAGGGCTACGGACTGTACACGGCCGGCGCTCAATCCCCTCTTTATCTTCTTCCACAGAAGAGGGCTTATCTCATAGCCTACCATCCTGTCAAGGCATCTTCTCGCCTGCTGCTCATCAACAAGGTTCATATCGATGTCACGCGGTGCCTTAAGGGATGCCTTTACCGCCGTTTTTGTGATCTCATTAAATGTGATCCTTCTCATCCTTGAAGGATCTATCTTAAGAGCCTGCTGAAGATGCCATGAAATAGCTTCTCCCTCACGGTCCGGGTCGGTTGCAAGAAAGATCTTATCAGCCTTTTTAGCCGCTTTTCTAAGTCCTGCAAGAAGCTCTCCCTTTCCTCTTATGGTAATATATTTAGGCTCGAAATCATTTTCTATATCAATTCCGAGACTGCTCCTCGGAAGATCTCTCACATGTCCGTTAGATGCTTCCACTTCGTAATTGGCACCTAAAAATTTCTTAATAGTTTTTACCTTAGTCGGTGATTCGACTATTACAAGGTTCTTAGCCACCTCGTCTGCCTCCAAATTTCTTTTTCTTCTCTTCTCTTTTTCAAATAATCGCTATCCAATATACAACACAAAAAATCAAGTTGCAACCACAAAAATCTTATTTGACAAAAAAACGGGATGAAAGAACAAGTCTTTCATCCCGTGAAATATCATTTTACGAAATATTTTTATGAGCTAAGATTATTTCTCAACGATCTTTTTAAGTTTAACGAAACGTGGAAGAGAATTCTCTTTCTTCATCTTGATCTCGCCCTGGATAAGCGGAAGAGCATAGTCGATGAAGTCATCTGTTACGTTGTTTCCACGCTCATTGATCCACTCAAGCGGAACCTTCTTCTCGAAGTTAGCAACCTTTGAAAGGTCAAGGAGATCTGCCTCACACTTGTATCCGTTCTCGTCACGTGTACACTTGAAGCCTACCATCTTGTCGGTTACGCCTGCAACTGCCTGGTTAACAGCTGTCTGGCCTGCCATGAATGCTTCGTCAGAGTCTGTCTGTGATGCGCAGTGCTCTGCACATCTCTGAAGAAGAGACAGCTCGATAGGACGAACCTTAACTCCCGGTATAGCACCCTTAACAACATCTGCAAGTCTTGCTGCAAGACCGCCGAGCTGAGCATGTCCGAATCCGTCTGTAGCTGATGTTTTTGCTTCTGATACGAATGTACCGTCTGCATAATGGATTCCTTCAGAAACAGCAACAAGAACGTTTGCATTCTTGTCCCAGATAGCCTTTACATCCTCAAGGAACTCATCCATATTGAAGTCAACTTCCGGAAGATATACAAGATCAGGACCGAATCCTGTTGTCTTTGCAAGAGCTGCTGCACCTGCAAGCCATCCTGCATGACGTCCCATGATCTCGATGATGGTAACCTGACCCTTATCATAAACATGAGAATCCTGATATACCTCTACAACCGATGTTGCGATGTATTTAGCTGCTGATGCAAATCCCGGGCAGTGATCTGTTCCGAAAAGGTCATTGTCGATAGTTTTCGGGATACCCATAACGCGGCAGTCATATCCGACTTTGTTCATGTATTTAGAAATCTTGTTGCATGTATCCATTGAGTCATTTCCACCATTGTAGAAGAAATAACGCACATCATGCTTTTTGAACACTTCAAGGATCTTCTTGTAATCGGTATCATCAACATCCGGATCCGCGATCTTGTAACGGCATGATCCAAGTGCTGAAGAAGGTGTATATCTCATGATCTCAAGCTCTTCAGGATCTTCCTCATCCATAACATAAAGCTTGTCATTCAATACGCCGACGATTCCGTTTGCTGCGCCGTAAACTTTTGTTATAACATCTGAATCAAGACCTGCTTTGATTGCTCCGTAGCAGCTTGAATTGATAACTGATGAAGGACCGCCTGACTGTCCGATTATCATAGCTCCTTTTAATTCGCTCATTTTATTCTTCCTCCGGAATTAGTAATTAATATCTTCTGTGCCAATCACACAACACTAAAATAATATCATATAAGAAGGCTTTTTACAACGTGAAGAAATATATACCTCACCGCCTAAATATAAGATTAATGAATATATTTTATCTGTATGTATGATTATCTTGCATCTTCTACGCTGTAGTTAGGAGCCTCTTTCGTGATATGGATATCATGAGGATGAGACTCTTTTAATGATGCCGCACTTATCTTGACGAACTTACTGTTTTCCTTAAGCTCTTCTATTGTAGCCGTACCGCAGTATCCCATTCCGGATTTAAGACCGCCTACAAGCTGGAATACCTCATCCTCGAGATAGCCCTTATAAGCCACACGACCCTCTACGCCTTCAGGAACGAGCTTCTTTGCCTCACTCTGGAAATATCTGTCCTTGCTTCCGTTTTCCATCGCTGCGATAGAGCCCATGCCTCTGTATACTTTGTATTTTCTTCCCTGATAAAGCTCGAAATCTCCCGGGCTCTCGTCACATCCGGCAAAGATGCTTCCCATCATGCAGACATTCGCACCTGCTGCGATAGCCTTTGTGATATCTCCCGAATACTGGATACCTCCGTCTGCTATGATCGGGATACCGTATTCCTTTGCAGCGCTGTAGCAATCCATTACAGCCGATATCTGAGGAACACCGATACCTGCAACGATACGTGTCGTACATATTGATCCCGGTCCTATACCTACCTTGACCGCATCCGCACCGGCTTTGATAAGATCTCTTGTTGCTTCCGCCGAAGCAACGTTTCCTGCAATGATAGGAAGATCCGGATAAGCATCCTTTATAAGCTTTAATGTCTTGAATATGTTAGCTGAATGTCCATGTGCGGAATCGATAACGATAACATCGACATGAGCATTTACAAGTGCCCCGACTCTTTCAAGAACATTGCTTGTGATACCTACCGCAGCACCGCAGAGGAGCCTTCCCTGTTCATCTTTAGCGGAATTAGGATATTTTATCTGTTTTTCGATATCCTTTATAGTTATGAGCCCTTTAAGATTAAAGTCATCATCTACTATAGGAAGCTTCTCTACTCTGGCTTTTGCAAGTATCTTCTTTGCCTCCGCAAGAGTTACACCCTCTTTTGCCGTAACAAGTTTATCGGATGTCATTGATTCCTTGATCTTTTTAGAAAAATCCTCTTCAAACATAAGGTCTCTGTTTGTGAGGATACCGACAAGCTTCTTTCCCTCAGTGATAGGTACTCCGGAAATACGGTATTTCGCCATCAGCTTGTCAGCGTCATCAAGTGTATGTTCGGGTGAAAGATAAAATGGGTCGGTGATAACGCCGTTTTCGGAACGTTTTACTTTATCAACTTCTTCGGCCTGTTCTTCGACAGACATGTTTTTATGGATTATACCTATGCCTCCCTGTCTTGCCATGGCTATAGCCATGCGTGACTCGGTAACCGTATCCATTCCCGCACTCATAAGCGGGATATTAAGCTTTATGGTCTTTGTCAGATATGTCGATATATCGACCATATTCGGTGTGACCTCTGAATACTGCGGAACGAGCAGAACATCGTCAAATGTAAAACCTTCTCCGATTATTTTTCCCATTTTTCCTCTCCTTTTATTTTTAATGAATTTTCTAACTACTCTACCAAATAATTATCTGAAAATCAACCTGAAAAATCGTTAAATATGACTATTTTTTCTTGTTTATTTTATTGTCAGAATTTTCTACGTTATTGCTCATTTCAACATCTTGACTATTTCTTTTTAATAGTTAGTATCATATGTATAAAATCAACTAACTGAGGTATCTAATGTTCTGTCATATATTATCTTCCACGATCCAGGGAATTTCAAGTGTACCTGTTAAAATAGAGCTTGATATTTCAAGCGGGATGCCTGTTTTTGTCATGGTCGGCTCCGTCTCCGCAAAGGTTCGCGAATCCCAGGACCGCGTGCGCACCGCCCTTCGAAACCTTGACATTCATCTGCCGCCCAAAAGGATAACCCTTAGCCTATCCCCCGGAGATGTGAAAAAAGACGGCACGGCCTTTGACCTTCCGATCGCAGCTGCGCTTTTGACCGCACTTGAAAAGATTCCTGCCGATTCACTGTCGGACTGCATCGTGCTCGGTGAGCTTCATCTAAACGGAGATATCGCACCGGTCCCGGGTGTCCTGCCGTGTATAATCACGGCAAGAAGTTCAGGCATTAAAACCTGTGTGATACCGTATGAAAACGCGGCAGAAGCCGCTGCGATAGAGGATATGACAGTCGTGGGGCTCAAAGATCTTTCGGAACTCATCGAATACTGCAATGACCGTTCGTCTGGAAAATATATTTATAAAAGATCAGCCCTCAATATAACACAACCGTCATATCCGGATTTTGCTGATATAAAAGGACAGCACAGTGTCAAGCGTGCTGCCCTTATCAGTGCCTCCGGATTTCACAACCTGCTTCTTTCAGGTCCTCCGGGCTCCGGCAAATCCATGACAGCAAGGCGCATTCCCGGGATAATGCCGCCTCTTACAAAGGATGAGCAGATAGAGGTTTCCGGGATATACAGCGTATCGGGGCTTCTGACTCCCGATAATCCGCTTATAAGGACACGTCCGTTTCGATCTCCTCATCACCTGCTTTCGCCGCAGGCACTCTGCGGAGGAGGAAAGGTTCCTACACCCGGCGAGATAACTCTTGCTCACAGAGGAGTTCTTTTTATCGATGAGCTTCCGGAAATGCCCGGACGTACCCTCGATCAGTTAAGGGCACCTCTTGAGGATCACTCTATCCTGATATCGCGTATACAGGGCAGCTATCGCTTCCCGGCAAATTTTCTTTTTGCAGCTGCAATGAATCCCTGTCCCTGCGGATATTTTCCCGATATGAACAGATGTCATTGTTCCGAAAGGGAGATACACGCATATCTTTCCAAAATAAGCCATCCGATACTCGACAGGATCGACCTCAGGGTGGATGTTCCCGCTGCCTCATATGAAGAGCTTACTACCGACGCTAAGGATGAGGTATCATCATCTGTAATGCGTGAGCATGTGATAAGGGCTTTTGATATACAGCAGGAAAGATACAGAGATACAGGGATACACTTCAACAGTGAGCTCGATCCGTCCGAGATCAAGAAGTATTGTGTCACCTCAGCAGAGGCAGGACGACTTCTTGAAGCAGCTTACTGTAAACTGGGGTTGAGTGCGAGGGCTTATCATCGTATACTTAAGATATCAAGAACGATAGCTGACCTTGAATCTTCGGACACTATATGTGAAGCGCATATAAGCGAAGCCTTCTGCTTCAGGAATCGCTCCTCTGTACCGTCAGTTTAACCATTGAACTTTTGTTTGAGAAAGGACTATATATGGACAGTTATTATCTGAAAAAAGAATCCCCTCTCTACCCGCAGCGGCTCAAAAAATATCCAAATATGCCGACCGGAATTTATGTAAAGGGTGAGCTTCCCGATGAACACAAAAAGACCGTTGCCATTGTCGGTGCCAGAAGCTGCAGTGATTACGGAAAAAAGACAGCCTATGATTATGCAAGAGTCCTGTCCGCAAACGGTATCCAGATCGTAAGCGGGCTTGCGGAAGGTATCGACAGTTACGCCCACAGAGGATGCATAGACGGAGGATCACCGACATTCGGTATTTTAGGATGCGGTATAGATCTATGTTATCCAAGGTCGAATGAAAAGCTGTATCACGATATCCTTAATGCAAAAGGAGGTCTTATCAGCGAATACGAATCCGACTCTCCGCCCTTTGCATATCACTTTCCTGTAAGGAACAGGATCATAAGTGCTCTTTCGGATGCCGTTCTGATCGTAGAAGCCCGTATAAAAAGCGGTTCACTTATAACCGCATCATACGCTCTTGATCAGGGAGTTCCTGTTTATTGTATACCGGGTCGGGTTACCGACTCTCTTTCTGCCGGTACGAACGCCCTCATCGCAGACGGCGCAGCTCCGGCTCTTTCTCCCGAATACCTGCTGTTTGAGCTTGGGATAATAAACAATAAAAAAGAGGAGGCAGAACCTCCTCAGATACTTTCAACTATGTCTGATTTTACTCAGAATATTTATAAAACGATCACGAGCGATCCTCAGACACTCGACATGATATGTGAAAAAGCAGGTGCCGACATTGCTTCTGTTTCGGAATCACTTTTGTTTCTCGAACTGAACGGATGCATATATCAGCCGTCTCCGGGTCTATATGCCATTGCCTATCGTTGAGCCTCTGATAACGAGCTCCGGGCTTAAGACTTTCGTCAAACTTCTGTCTTTTTCACCGTCACCGTTTATCATATCCAAAAGATATTCGGCAGCCATTTCACCCAGAAGCTCATCAGGCTGTGCTATGGTCGTAAGACCAAGCTCGCCTGCTGTAGCAACTGCGGTGTTTCCGTAGCCCGCAACAGCGATATCATCCGGAACCGAATATCCCTTCTGGAAAAGATAATACAATATATTAGTTGCCATTGCATCATCATAGCATATGATGCCGTCGCACTGTCGCTCTTTAAGTATTTCTTCAAGAGCGATCGTAGGCTTCTCCATCCTCTCCTCAATGTGATACCAGATAACATATTCGGGTCTGTATGGTATGCCTGCCTCCTGAAGCGCCTTAACATAGCCTCTGTGTCTTTCGGCTCCGCGGTTATCGTCCGCCCTGAAAATGCCGACTATATTTTCCCCTATAGTTGCGATCATATGTCTTGTGAGCATATATCCGCCCTGACTGTCATCTACTATTATACGCGGTTTGCCCGTAAACTGCGGATATGTACTTCGGATAAAAACATACGGTATATTGAGCTCTTCCATTTTTTCATAGAGCTCTGTATGCTTGCAAAGAAGCTGACTTCGACTCGGTTCTATTATGAATCCGGCCGCATTTCCGTTTATCATGCTCCTTAAAAGCTTCTCTTCCTTTGTCTGGGAATTTCCCGTGTTCTTTATAAGCGTATCATATCCGTTTACGGTAAGGATATTTTCTATACCGTTTGTCACCTTCTGATTAAGTGATGACGGTGCTCCGGCAGTTATGACACAAACCGTCTTTTTAAGCGAGATCACAGGCTTTACCCCAAGCACATATGTTCCCTTGCTTCCAAAGGATATTATAAGCTTATCTTTTTTCAGATTGCGCAGTGCTATCCCGACTTCGATCCTGCCGACATGGAACTGCTTTGAAAGCTGCTCCAATGACATCATTCTCTGACCGGGAAGAAGCTCTCCCGATTTGATCGCATTTCTGAGCATTTCCTCAAATTTTTTTGACTGTTCAAGGTCTATGCCGATCTTCATATTATGTCCCCCATCTTTTTAAAGCGGAAGTCTCAATATGTCCATTATCTCCGGTTTTTCGCTCAGTTCGACATGAAGCTCCTGCTTTGAATGAGGTGCCGATTCCTGAGCCTGTCCCGTTTCATTATAAATAGCATTAACTTTCGTTTTTATATTTCTTCCGTCCGGCTTCATTATCTCAACTATATCACCGACACAGAATTTATTTTTCTGTTCCAATACAGAAAGTCCTTTTTCATCGAAGTCCTGTATCATTCCCAGATATACGGCTTCTTTTTTATAGGTGTTGCTGTCATATATCTGATCTGCGGTCGTAGGCTTTCCAAAGAAGAATCCCGTGGTAAACTCCCTGTAGGTGCAGTTTCCGATCTGCTCCTTATACCACTCGATATTTTCTTCATAAAGCTTCGGATCCTTAATATAATCGTCTATGGCTTTTCTGTATGTTCGTGCAACGGTAGCCACATAGAGTGCGTTTTTCATACGGCCTTCTATCTTGTAGCTGTCGATACCTGCATCTATAAGCTCCGGTATATGCTCGATCATGCAAAGATCCTTTGAGTTGAATATATAGGTTCCTCTTTCATTTTCAAAAACAGGGAAATATTCTCCCGGTCTTTGCTCTTCCATTACGGAATACTTCCATCTGCACGGATGTGTACATGCACCGTTGTTTGCATCTCTTCCCGTTAGGAAATTTGAAAGCAGGCATCTTCCCGAATAGGATATGCACATCGATCCGTGAACGAAGGTTTCTATCTCCATGTCATCCGGTATATGCTCTCTTATTTCCTTTATTTCCCTTAAAGAGAGCTCCCTTGCCGTAACGACTCTGCTCGCTCCAAGCTTATTCCAGAACATAAACGTTCCGTAATTGGTATTGTTTGCCTGTGTACTTATGTGCCTTTCTATATCCGGACACTCTTCTTTTGCTATCTCAAAAACTCCCGGATCCGAGATTATAAGTGCATCGGGTCCGATCTCTTTTAATTCTCTAAAATACTGTCTTACTCCGTTCAGATCATAATTGTGTGCAAGGATATTTGCGGTAACGTAAACCTTTTTATTATTCTGATGTGCGATGCGGATCCCTTCTGCCATATCTTCAACAGAAAAATTCTTTGCCTTGGCACGAAGTCCGAAGACCTCACCGCCTATATATACCGCATCCGCACCGTAACGTATCGCAACCTTCAGCACCTCAAGGCTTCCGGCCGGAATAAGCAGCTCAGGCATTTTTATGCCGTTCATTTTTAACCTCATCTTTCTCATCTCATCACACTTAGTGTGATGCCGTCCCCCAGAGGGATTATCGATGTAAGAAGCTCTTCATCGTGTTTAAGGACATAGAGGTATTCCCTCATACGTTTATGTATCGTCCTGTCACGTCTTTCGACAACGAATCTTGATTCGATCATGTCTCCGTTCTGAAGTACATTATCGGATATCAGCACGCTTCCTTTTTTCATTAATCTTTTTATATTCGGCAGAAAGTTTATATACTGTCCTTTTGCCGCATCCATAAATATAAGATCATATTGCGTATCAAGCCTTTGTAGCACATCCGCCGCATCGGCATTTATAAGCTCTATGATGTCCGAAAATCCGGAAGCCCCGATATTCTTCCTCGCCTCCGTTACACGCTTTTCATAATTCTCTATAGTCGTGATCTTTTCTATATCAGGTGTATACTGTGCCATCAGGATAGCCGAAAATCCCACTGCCGTCCCAACCTCAAGTATAGCCTTCGGTCTTGATATATTTAAAAATGTCTTCAGAAAGCTCTGCATTTCCCGTCTTATAACGGGAACGCCGTCCTCCTGTGCTCTTTCGTACAATTTCTCAAGGAAATCCGTATGAGGCGTGTCCATAGAATTGATAAAAGTACGAAAACGTTCATCGATTATCATCTTCTGCCTCCGGATCCGTTGATATAGTCTTTAATATCTCATCGATAGTCATTGACGGATTCAGGGTATAGGTTCCCGGAATAAAACTGTCATGGTAGTCAGAGAGTTTCTCCTGTATCAGAAAAGCTGTCAGAGATTCATTTACTATATTTTTCTCTATAAGAAGCTTTCCGACATCCTTGATCGACATATCCGATGTGATAGTGATCTCCTCATTAAGTGCGGAATCACTGACTGTAAGTGGTTTGTATGACGTGACCTCATATCCGAGAGAACATGCCTTACCGGCCAGAAAAATGACCACAACGATCAGCAATATCAGTACGAGTATATTCACTCCCGCTCTTGCCCCCGTCAGAAAAACCTTATATTTTTTTTCCGATCTGTCATATTCGCCGGAAGGTTTTTTCATGGTTTAAACCTCCATAATTATAGGTAATATCATCGGACGTCTCTGTGTGCTCTTCCATACATATGCTCCGAGGCTGTCCTTAACTACAGTCTTTATCTTTCCCCAGTCAGCATTTCTGCTTCCGAGGCAATCATCAAGTGCGTCCTCAACGACACTCCTTGCATTCTCCAAAAGCTCCTCGGCTTCTTTTACATACACGAAGCCTCTTGTTATTATATCAGGTCCCGCAAGGAGCTTATTTGTATCCCTGTCAAGAGTTATCGTTATTATGATGATACCGTTTTCAGACAGAAGCTGTCTGTCCTTGAGTACGATATTTCCAACGTCTCCGACACCGAGTCCGTCTACCATTATGCGTCCCGCATGGACCTTATCAACGACCTTTGCCTCTTCATAATTCATTGCCAGGACATCTCCCGACTGAAGGATGAAGATATTTTCATCAGGTATTCCGAGACTCTCGGCAATGCCTGCCTGTGCTGCGAGATGATGATATTCTCCGTGCACGGGAACAGCGTATTTAGGCTTTGTAAGCGCATAGATGAGTTTTATCTCCTCTTCCCTTGCGTGTCCCGAAACATGCGTATCCTGGAAAATGACATCGGCACCCTTTGCCGAAAGCTCATTTATTATCTTATAGACCGCTTTTTCATTTCCCGGTATAGGGTTTGAGCTGAGGATGATCACATCACCAGGCTTGATCCTTACTTTCTTATGCAGGTCTGCAGCTATCCTTGAAAGCGCAGCCATGGACTCGCCCTGGCTTCCCGTAGTTACGAGAACCAGCTGATCGTCCGTATAATTCTTCATCTCATCGATGTCAATGAGCGTATTCTCAGGTATATTTACATAGCCGAGCTTTGTGGCGGTAGCAATGAAATTTACCATGCTCCGTCCCTCGACTATAACTTTTCTTTTGTATTTATATGCGGAATTTATGATCTGCTGCACCCTGTCTACGTTTGATGCAAACGTTGATACTATTATCCTTGTATCCTTATGCTCCGCAAAGATGTTATCGAAGGTCCTTCCGACCGTTCTCTCAGACATCGTAAAGCCGCTGTGAACCGCGTTCGTACTGTCGCAAAGAAGTGCAAGAACTCCTTTTTTTCCAAGCTCGGCAAATCTCTGAAGATCGATCATATCTCCGAATACCGGTGTGTAGTCTATCTTAAAGTCACCGGTATGGACAACTATACCTGCCGGTGAATATATCGCCAGTGCCGCAGCATCCTGTATGCTGTGGTTGGTCTTTATGAACTCTATCCTGAAATCTCCGAGATTTATTATCTGTCCGAATGTAACTGTTTTTCTTCTGACATTACCAAGCATGTTGTTCTCTTCAAGCTTGTGCTCTATAAGACCCATCGTAAGCTTGGTTGCATATATAGGTGCGTTGAGTTCTTTTAAAACATACGGAATAGCTCCTATATGATCCTCGTGTCCGTGAGTGATAACATATCCCTTGACCTTGTCTGCATTTTCCTTGAGATAGGTAACGTCCGGAATTACAAGATCTATTCCGAGCATATCATCCTCCGGGAAAGCAAGACCGCAGTCAACTATGATTATACTGTCCTCAAACTCAAACGCCGTTATGTTCATTCCTATTGACTCAAGTCCGCCAAGAGGGATTATTTTCAATGTTCCTCTGTTCTGTTTCTTCAATTTTTAAAATTCCTCCTGAAAACAACAGAAAAAGATTATTTAATGAGATCAACGTCTTCTATCATCTTGCTGAAAACATCTGCTATGGCATCAAATTCCGTTTCGTCCTCTACCATAACATACTCTGCCTCTTCATCCTCATCCGATGATACATCCTTAAGGATATATGCATTCGCATCATCATCGCAGGAATCCGATGCAAGAAGATAGCTCACACCGTTAACTCTTGTTTCTTCTTCTGCATAAAGTTCTATTTTTTCTCCGTTTTCCGTTTCCAATACAATAATGTTATTATCCATAGATCAGCTGCCGCTCCTTTTGCTATCCAATTCATTAAGATAGTCCTGCAAAATAAAAACAGCTGCCAGTTTATCAACATACTGTTTTTTATCTCCTGCCTTCACTCCGGCCTCTGAAAGCACCTCCATCGCCTCCACGGTCGTAAGTCTTTCGTCCATCATAACCACTTCAAGACCGGTACGCTTTTCTAAAGCAGCTTTAAATTCAAGCGCTTTAAGTGCCCGGTCTCCAATATCAGTGTTCATATGTACGGGTAATCCCAGTACTATCTTTCCTACGTCATATTCTTCTATCAGCCAGTCTATCCTTGCAAGCGTCTTTCGAAGTTTGCTCTCCGATTTTCTCCAGATCGTTTCAACAGGCTGAGCAGTAAGTAATAAGGCATCACTTATGGCAACGCCAACTGTCTTGCTGCCATAATCAAGTCCCATTATACGCTTCAATCCTGCTGCTCCTTCCAGGATTCGTTTTTGATGTACTCTCTTAAGAGTTCCTCGACAAGGTCATCTCTTTCGACCTTCATTATCATGCTCCTGGCGCCCTTATGATTTGTGATGTATGTGGGATCACCTGACATGATATAGCCTACTATCTGGCTTACCGGATTATATCCTTTTTCCTCCATGGCAGTATATACATGACCCAAAACCGTCTTTACCGACAGCTCCGGCTCTGCTACAAAGTTGAAGAATTGTGTGTTATTTATGTCTGCCATTTCTACCTCCCACATATCCGTTACGATATAAGATCATTCGTTTTTAATAGTAATATAAAATCCGAAAGATTGCAAGATTTGTATCACATGCATGCATCTGCCTCATGTGCATAAATACAGTCATCCCCGATAAGCTCCTCTGCCTGCACGGTTATCAGAGCGTTCCTGAGATCCCTGTCCGACTCAACTGCAACCTTCTCATATTTTTTTGTATGTCCTACCCAGTATTCTCTTCCGTCTATGACCTGTCGCTCCTCGATAAGCACCTCTACATCGGAGCCTATCAGTTTTTCAAGCCACATCCTGTGTTTCTTTTCATTGAGTTCAATAAGTCTTGATGCCCTCTGCTTCTTGACAGCCTCCGTAAGCTGACCCTTCATGGATGCAGCCTTTGTTCCCTTTCTTAAAGAGTACGGAAAGATGTGAGTCTCAAAGAACGATATATCATCCACAAATCTATATGATTCTTCAAAATCCTCCTCGCTCTCACCGGGGAATCCCGTGATCACGTCTGTAGTAAGTGACGGAGTATCAAAATACTGCCTTAAGATCCCGCATTTTTCTCTGTATTGCTCTGAAGTATATCTTCTGTTCATTGCCGCAAGCGTTTTATCACATCCGCTCTGAAGAGAAAGATGGAAATGAGGACATATCTTCTCAAGCGATGAAAGCTCTTTTGCAAATTCCTGCGTTATTATCCCGGGCTCTAATGATCCGAGTCTGATCCTTTTTATCCCCTCCACTTTATGTATCTCTTTAATAAGGTCTATAAGCGAGGTTCCGTCATCAAGATCATTTCCGTATGAGCTGAGATGTATACCGCTTAGTACGACCTCACGGCATCCTGAAGCCGCAAGCTTCTTTGCCTCATTTACGGCATCATCTATCCTTCGGCTTCTTACGCGTCCCCTTGCATACGGGATGATGCAGTATGAGCAGAACCTGTCGCAGCCGTCCTGCACCTTCATGAAGCCTCTTATATGTTCTCCCGGTTCATTTACCGAAAGCTCTTCATATTCTCTTTTCTTTGTAAGATCCTCTATATGTTCTCTTCTTGTCCTGTCTTTTTTGTATTCGGAAATAATATCGATCAGGTTCTTCTTACGGTCATTTCCAATGATGATATCGACCGCCTCATCCTTCTCTAGCTGTTCCTTTCCTGTCTGCACATAGCAGCCCATGGCAACTACTATCGCATCCTTGTTCATGGCCTTTGCCCTATGGAGCATCTGCCTCGATTTCCTGTCTGCTATATTCGTAACCGAGCAGGTATTTATAATATAAACATCGGCACCCGGCTCGAACGGAACTATCTCATATCCGTCTGCTTTAAGTAACTCTGCCGCAGCCTCTGTTTCATATGAATTGACCTTGCATCCCAGATTGTGCAAGGCTGCTTTCTTATTGGTCATTGCAACTGCCTTTCTCTTGACTTTTCTGTGAAAAATCGGTATATTTAAACAAGGGTTGTACTACACTGGCAACACTACACAAGGAGGCCTGCAGCTTATGAAAACCATAAAAATTTCATTAAATTCAATTGATAAGGTAAAGTCGTTTGTAAACATGATCACAAAATTCGATTGTGATTTCGATCTTGTTTCCGGACGCTATGTTATTGATGCTAAGTCAATAATGGGAATATTCAGTCTCGACCTTTCAAATCCTATAGATCTCAATGTACACGCTGACGGTAAAGATCTCGATGTGATCTGCAAGGTTCTTGCACCTTATACAGTTGATTGATTCTTAAAGAATTTCCATAAGACGGGTTTTTACCCGTCTTATTTCCTGTTCTCTTATTTTTTACTCTTCAATATCTACTATTTCTGCAGTGTTTACAGCTCTTTCAAGCATTTCTTCTACGATACCCTCAAGATGCTTTTCGGATTTCCTTATCCTTTCTGGATCAGGCTTTGTTACAGGATGCTTTGCCACAAATATCGTGCAGCAATCCTCGTAAGGAAGTACCGAAGTATCATATGTATCTATCTTAAGCGCGATATCTATTATATCCTGTTTATCAAATGCAATAAGCGGTCTGAATACAGGGAGTGTGCAGACTTCGTTCGTGCATCTCAAGCTCTGCATTGTCTGGCTCGCAACCTGTCCTATGCTCTCTCCCGTAATAAGTCCGTGACATCCGTCATTTAATGCAAATCTTTCGGCGATCTTCATCATATATCTGCGCATTATGATAGTAAGCTCATCATGCGGACAATTGTCATATATTGCAAGCTGGATCTCCGTAAAATTAACTATATGCAGTTTGATATGGCCGCTGTATTTTGAGACAAGCTTTGCAAGATCAACGACCTTATCCTTGGCTCTCTCGCTTGTATAAGGCGGAGCATGGAAGTATACCGCCTCAAGGACTACTCCGCGCTTTGATACCATATATCCCGCAACCGGTGAGTCGATACCTCCCGATAAGAGAAGCATTCCCTTTCCTGCGGTTCCGACAGGCATTCCCCCGGGGCCCGGTATAACCTTAGAATAGAGATATATCCTGCTCCTTACCTCAACCGTAAGGAGGATCTCGGGGTCATGGACATCGACCTTCATCTCAGGGAACGCATCAAGGATAACTCCTCCAAGCTCCCTGTTTATCTCCATCGAATCAAGCGGATAGCTCTTCTTCGACCTTCTCGCAAATACTTTAAAGGTCTTGTTCTTATCGGGATAGACCTCGTTTATATAGTCTACAACAGCTTTCTTAAGGTCTTCGAAGCCTGTGTCCTCTACTATCGTAACAGGGCATATGCCGGTTATCCCGAATACATGCTTCAATGCATCTACGGCCTCATCATAATCATATTCACCGTTTGCATTTACATACACACGTCCCATTTCCTTGGTAACGTCAAAGCTGCCCTCGACCTTCCTAAGGACCCTTCTTATCTCTCTTACAAGTGCATCTTCAAACAGATATCTGTTCTTTCCCTTGATCCCTATTTCAGCATATTTGATCAAAAAAGCATGAAACATCTCTAAACCGCCTTATCTTTAATGTCTTGTATATCTCGCAAGCATAGGTACCGTCTCCTTAAGCGTTTTTAAAACGGTATCTATCTCTTCTTTTGTTGTTGTCTCGCAAAAGCTGAATCTTATGGACGACTCTATCCTTGCGTTATCGCATCCTATGGCCGAAAGAGTCGCACTCGTACTCCTTTTATGACTTGAGCAGGCGCTTCCGGAAGATACATATATTCCCCTGTCCTCCAGTGTATGGAGCATTACCTCGCTCCTTATTCCCACAAAAGATACGTTTAATATGTGCGGTGCGGTATTTTCGGAGACCGATCCGTTTATGACAGCTCTGTCTATATCTTTAAGGCCTTCGATAAAATACTCTTTTACGTTTCTCATCGACTCCGTATTTTCAGCAAGGCTATCATACATTTTTTCTGCCGCCATGGCAAGCCCCGCTATACCCGGAACATTGTCGGTACCGGAGCGCATTCCGCCCTGCTGTCCGCCGCCGTATATAAGAGGCAGTATCCTTACCTTATCCGAAACATACAAAAAGCCTGTTCCCTTAGGTCCGTGTATTTTGTGACCTGAAACAGAAAGCATATCTATACCCATTTGTTTTGGTATTATCTTTAATTTTCCGAATGCCTGTATGGCATCGACATGGAATATCGTGTTTTTATTTTTAGATTTGATGATATCCGATATATCTTTTACAGGCTGTATGGTTCCGATCTCGTTGTTTACCATCATCACGGAAACCAGAACAGTCTCTTCGTTCATCGCAGCTTCAAGATCGTCCTTTTTAATATATCCGTCCTTATCAGTGCCTATCGTGACTATCTCGTATCCGAGATCCTCAAGATGCTTAAGCGGTGAAGCGACAGAGGCATGCTCGATCTTTGAGGTTATTATCCTTTTGCCCTTTCTTTTCATCGCCTCAGCGGCTCCTATAAGAGCCCAGTTGTTTGATTCGGTACCTCCGGATGTGAAATATATCTCCTTCTCACTTGCCTTTAATATCGAAGCAATCTTTTTAGCACTTTCCTTTACTATCCTTTCGGCCTCCACGCCCTTGTTGTGCATAGACGACGGGTTGCCGAATTCTATGCACATGACTTCCTTTACTTTATCTGCCACCTCAGGGTATGCCCATGTGGTGGCCGCATGATCCAAATATATCTCCATATAATTATCCTTAATCCTCAAGAACATATGTCAGCATTGAAAGTGCCGCCATTCCGGCTGTTTCTGTACGCAATATCCTTTTTCCGAGTGTTATCGGTCTGATATTGCTCTTTATCGCTGTTTCTATCTCCGACTCGTCAAATCCGCCCTCCGGACCGATCATTATCCCTACCGTATCTTTGTTTTTTATTGATGAAAAAAGCCTTCTTGTATCATCCATACCCTCGGCTCTTTCATAGGGTATGAAGCTTATGCTTTTTTCCGAAGCTTCTTTAACCGCATCGCCGAACCTTACCGGCTCATGTACCTTAGGCTCTATAAGTCTTTTCGACTGTTTTGCGGCAGCCTTCGCAATGGAATTCCACCTCTCGACCCTCGATGCTCTCTTCTTGGGATCTATCCTGACTATGCATCTTGATGATTCCACCGGAACAATATCATATACCCCAAGCTCGACAGCCTTCTGTATTATAAGCTCCATCTTATCCTTCTTGGGAAGGCACTGATAAAGAGTGATCCTGCACGGAAGCTCCTTTCCGGGCTTTGATGCATCCGCAACGCTAAGGATAACCCTGTCATCCGAAAAGTCATCTATGATACATTCATATTCCCATTCGTCCCCGCACGAAAGATAGACATTTTCTCCCTTTTTCATACGAAGTACATTTTTTATATGGTGAGCATCCTCTCCTGTGATAACGGCTTTTCCGTCGGATATCTGATCCCTGTCAACAAAAAACCTGTACATTGTTCTCCTTTATCTGCGTGCGGTTATCGATACCCATTCTCCCTGGGCTGTAACCTCCTCTATTGTAAATCCGGCCTTTACAAGCGCATCGGCAACCTCTTTTTCTTTTACATCGAGGATACCCGATGTTATCAGTATACCGCCTTTTTTGATGTGCTTTATGATCTGCGGAGCAAGCGGTACCAGTACATCCGCAAGGATATTAGCCGTTGCTATGTCATATTTGTCATAGCCTGCTCTGTCCTGTACTTCCTTATCGTCTATGATATTTCCGAGGATAAGTGAAAACGACTCATCTTTTATATCATTTGTTTCTTTATTTTCTTTTACCGCATTTACTGTACATGGGTCAAGATCCGTGCCCACTGCCGATATGGTACTTCACCTTCCTGCGCGGATACCGCTTCAATCCGGACGAGGTCAACATCAGCCAGGACGGCGAAGGCCATCTTGAAATCACTGTCAGGGGCAAGTGGTTCTCCACTATAATGTGGGAGATGCCGCTCCTGTCCTGCATCTCGGAGCTCATCCATTCCCTGCGCGGCGACTTCGATAAGTATGACGCAGCCCTCGAAGAAGAGCGCAGCCGGGAGAAGACCGTCAGGATCATCGAAAACGGGCTCACACTCGGGGATATGGGCACGCGCCGCCGCTTCAGCTTCGCGCATCAGGACATGGTGGTGCGCGTGATGGAGCAGACCGCGAGGCAGATGCCGGGGCCGGGCAAGTTCATCGGCACGTCCAATGTCTGGTTCGCCATGAAATACGGCTGCACCCCGCTCGGGACCATGTCCCACCAGCTGATCTCGTTCGAGGAGAACGTGAGCGGCGTGTTCGAGTGCAACTTCAACGTGATGAAGAAGTTCAGCGACGTCTATGACGGGGACAACGGCATATACCTCTACGACTGTTTCGGAGACAAGGTCTTCTTCTCCAACCTTTCCAAGAGGATGGCGATGATGTACAAGGGCCTGAGAGTGGACAGCGGAGACGAATTCGAGCAGACGGACAAGATTATCGCCAAATACCGTTCGCTCGGCATAGACCCGGCCACCAAGCAGGTCGTCTACAGCAACGGTCTCGACATCGAAAAGGCCATCGAAATCCACCGCTACTGCGCCGGACGGGTGCAGGACT
>OQVT01000554.1_pt1 | contig 21284 bp, 20 predicted proteins | sample 1691561 | NCBI WGS metagenome assembly OQVT01 (sample SAMN03418260, study PRJEB22391) | human gut metagenome | biome: human-gut; feature: organic feature; material: feces | host: Homo sapiens | place: Tanzania | collected 2013-01 | reverse complement strand
TATCAATGGCTTCGTACAGTTTCTCATTAAATTTTCCAGACCGCAGTTCCCTGATTATTTTTCACAAGATAGAAATTAGAATCATACGAATAATATTCTACTTTGAAGTAAACTCCATTTTCTTTATAAAATTCTACGCTCATCTCAGGCTCATCCTGTGTTTCCGGTACTTCATCGAGCCATTCCTGACACTCCAGAGAACTGATATTGCTATAGAAACTTGAGAAATCATCGAGAGTTATTTCATTTCCATTCATAAAATAAGTCGTCACTGTTTCTGTATCAGATTCTGAATCACTATCTTCATCCTTTGAATCATCACTGTCATCTTTTTCTTTTGCTTTCTCTTCCGTTGTTTTTGTAAATTCCGAATTTAACACCGTAACGAGCGAGCAATTCGTTTATAACTTCCTTATGCTCGATTAGTCCATACATTACAAGACCCCCTTATATATGTGATTATAACAATTTTTAAGTGAATTTACAACAAAAAAATCCGCCAAAAGCATTAAAGCTTTGACGGATTTTATAAAATTTCAGCTTATAATGATTTATCCTTGAGATAAGAAGCGTCAACCGCACTTGTAACGGTAGCTTCAAAACCGTTTTCCTGCAAAGCACATACGCCCTCAATCGTTGTACCGCCGGGTGAGCAAACTCTATCGACAAGCTCCCACGGATGTTCATTGCTTTCAAGGATTTTTTTAGCACTTCCCAAGACGGTCTGTGCCGCAATTTCAAGTGCCTGCCCTTTTGCAAGTCCGTTTTTAACCCCTGCTCTTGCAAGCGTGACAACCGAGTCGGTGGAGCCTTCGGAACCGGATGCCGCGATGGTAACGACACAGCCTACCGGCAGAGCCTCGGTAACCGGCCCCTTCTTGCCGCAGTAGTAATCCCAGAAATCACCGTCATACAGTGCGCCCAGTGCAATGCCCTTTGCAGAGTCCATAACCGAGCCGCCGCCCAGCGGGAGGATGAAATCGACCTTTTCCTTCTTAGCCAGCTCAATGCCTTCATACACCAAATCGCTCAGCGGGGAAGCTTTTACGCCGCCCAGCTCTACATACTCCAGACCGGATGCTTCCAGAGAAGCCTTTACACGATCCAAAAGACCGGAACGCTTGACCGAACCGCCGCCGTAATGGATCAAAACTTTATGACCGCCATAGCGCTTGACCAGTTCGCCGGTCTGTGCCTCGGCGCCCTTGCCGAATACGAAATAAGTCGGGCTGTAGAAAGTAAAGTTATCCATACAATAAACCTCCTGCATACATAAATGTAATCATAAAATAAAGGAACGAATAATGGTAAGTGCTTGAAATCCTTGTCATTATTATAGAAGAAAATCAAGCTGTATAATGTGCATGCATTCATCTTTTTTTTGCCGAATCTCGACTGCTGTTTGCAGCAAAAAAAACAAGAACAGGGCGCAAGTACGGCGCGTTTTCTGTCTGGTGTGCACAGAAAACTTCGTCTCCTGCAAGCGGCAAACAAATTGTGAAATCCGGCACAACCTGCGTGCGTCGGGTTTCTTATAATTAAAATAGCGATTCGTATCGTTATTTTTACAAAATGAGCGGATGGGAGGCATATCTATGCAGCAGACATTACAGACATTTTATCAAAATTTGGAGCAATATTATGCAGCCGGTGATGTCGATCAGATGGAACGTTTTTTGCTGGAAACAGAGGCACAGTACCGAAAAAACACGGCGGGAGCGGCGGAAATCGGTATTGCTGTTTATAATGAGCTGGGTTCTCTGTATCGCGGCATCAGCCGGTATGATGCGTCAATTTCCTCGTTCCAGCACGCGAGACAGCTGGTAGAGAAAGAGATTGGCACGGACAGCGTGCAGTATGCGACAGTGCTCAACAATATGGCGGGAACCTGCCGTTTGATGGGACATTTTGATGATGCGCTCCGGCTGTTTCACATGGCGGAACAGATCTATGCTCGTGCCGGAGAGGAACAGAGCTACGCTTATGCGAGCGTGCTCAATAATATGTCGCTGGTCTATCGAGAGCTGGAGGACTTATCTCCGGCCATTGATTATTTGGAAAAAGCGCTGGAAATCATACAGACCATGCCGAATACACAGCAGGAAATTGCAATTACCTATAATAATCTGGCGGCGATGTATCGGCTGGCGGACAACACGGCAAAGGCAAAACAGTGCGTTGATTTGGCGATGCAATATTTTGACCAGTGCTGCGAACAAGAAAATGTGCATTATGCCGCGGGACTCAACAGCTTGGCCGGATTTTTATATGCGGAGCATGACGATGAGCGGGCGCTTGAGCTGTATCAAAAATCTGCGCAGCACACCAAACGCTTTTTTGGAGAAAATATAGAGTACGGAATCACGTGCCGCAATATGTACTGGGTATATGAACGGCTGGGAAAACGCACGGAAGCGGTACAGACACTGGAAAAAGCGCGGGAAATTTTCGCGCGGGTGCTCGGAGAGGACGATGCCCGCACGTGTGCCGTTGCAGATGACCTGCGCCGCCTGAAGGAAGGAGTTGGCGCATGAAAGGGCTGGAACTTGCGCGGTATTATTATGAAACCGCGGGCAAACAGGCGCTGGAACGGCAAGTGCCGAATTTGGTGCCGCGGCTGGCAATCGGACTGGCGGGAGAAGGCTCAGAATGCTTTGGATTTGATGATGAGCTGTCCCGCGATCATGATTGGGGACCGGCATTTTGCATTTGGATGACGGAGGAGGATTTCGTCAAACATGGCGTACAGGTACAGGCGGTGTATCGCGGTCTGCCGGACGCCGTTGCCGGATTTTCCGCGCGAAAGAGCGGTATCATGAGCGGCGGACGCGTGGGCTGTCTGTGCATCGAGGACTGGTATCGCCGGTACACCGGATATGCGCACGGACCGGAGACCTTGGCGCAGTGGAGACAAATACCGGAGTCCTTTTTAGCCACGGCGACAAACGGAGAGATTTTTGCCGATCCGCTCGGTATCTTTACAGGCATTCGAGAAAAGCTGCTTGTGTATTATCCGGAGGATATTCGCATCAAGAAAATTGTGGCGCGTGCGGCGACGATGGCGCAGGCGGGACAGTATAATTATCCGCGCTGTGTGCGCCGCGGAGATGCCGTGGCGGCACAGCTGGCACTGGCGAAATTTGCTAATGCGACGATGTCCATGGTGTATTTGCTGAACCGGAGATATGCGCCATATTATAAATGGATCCATCGCGGGATGAAAAATCTGGAAAGACTGCCGCGCGTGGCAGTACAGTTGGAAAAACTCAGTCGGGGAGAAGGCGAAGCGCAGGAAATGATAGAAGGTATCTGTCTGAATGTCGCTGCTGAACTGCGCCGTCAGCAGCTCACGACACGGGAGGACACCTTTTTGATTGATCTGTGTGCCGATATGATGCAGCGCATACAAGATCCCAAACTAAGACAGACACACATCATGCAGGAGTGATATATATGGCATTTACTGTGACGCCGCGCGTCAGACGCATAGCAGAAGCAGAATGGAAGCTGTTTGAACAGGTGCACAATATCGGCGGCCGCGCATCGTGTCAGGACAGTCCCGATACCTTTTTTATTATGCGCAGCAGCCAGCTGATGGCGTGGAGTGAAGCGATGCAGGAGAGCTATTGGAACGATCTCATCACAGCGACACAACAAGGGCGCAATCTTTTGACGGAGAAATACGCGCATATGATGGCGCGCACCAGTCCGGCAGAATTTTCCCGCATTCGCAGCCAGCTTCCGGCGCGGCTGCCGGAAAAGGACACATACATTGATGCGATCTGTGCGGTCAGTGTTGCATGGCAGGAACAGCTTGCGCAGCAGTATCCGCATCTTGTCGGGCGTGGCAGAGGTATTCGCAAAGAGACAGACAGTCTGTATGCGACTTCCTTCGAGACGTATCTGTGGGGAGAGATGGCGACATATTCCCTAGATACCGTGAAGCTGTATCACGCGTATATCCAGCAGCTGAAAGCGCAGAAAAAGAGCTTGTGTGAGATGGTTTTGCAAAATACCGTGCAGCAGCTCGGCTATGCATCGCTGGCAGAGGCGGAAGTGAGACTGGCAGGAGGAGCATCGTGAATGAAATAAAAAAACGAGAGAACATCGAAATCTTCGGTGCTGCAGAGAACAACCTAAAACATATCAACGTGACGATTCCAAAAGAGAAGCTGGTTATTTTTGCAGGTGTTTCCGGATCGGGAAAAAGCTCGTTGGCGTTTGACACCATTGCTGCGGAGAGCAATAGACAATGGCAGGCGTCCTATCCCATGTTTTTGCGTCAGCGTCTGCCGCGATACGAAAAGCCGAAAGCGGATGCGATGTACAATCTGACACCGGCAATTGTTGTCGATCAGAAGGCGCTTGGCGCGAATGTTCGTTCGACGGTTGGAACGGCGGTGGATGTCGCACCGCTCATTCGGCTGCTGTTTTCCCGTGTGGGTCAGCCGAGTGCCGGCGGCTCCATGGCGTATTCGCTGAATCATCCGCATGGCATGTGTCCGGAATGCACTGGTCTCGGCGAAAAAGTAATGCTGGACGAGAGCAAGCTGTTTGACATGGACAAGACCATCAATGAAGGTGCGATTCGGTTCAGTCAGTTTTCCGGCGGCAGCTGGCAGGAGTTTTATTATAAATTCAATCCGCTGTACAGTGCAGACAAAAAGCTCAAGGATTTTACCGAACAAGAGTGGAAAGCGCTTCGCATCGGACCGGATGAGCCGCTGGTTATGGATTTCATTCGCAACAATACCGGACAGGTCTCCAAGCTGCCGTATGAGGGCGTTGTCACGCGATTTAACCGGTTGTATTTGAACCGAGACATTTCCAAGCTGCGCAAAAGCGTGCGCGAGGAAACCATGCAGTTTATCAAAAAAGGTTTGTGTCCGGCGTGCGGCGGCAGCGGACTCAATCCCAAGGCGTTGGCATCCAAGATCAATGGGTATAATATCCGCGATTATAACGACATGCAGATCAGCGATTTGATTCCCGTGCTCGAAGCCATTGACCATCCGCTCGGCAAATCCATTGCTAACCAGATTCTCGTGTGCCTGCGGCATATGGTAGATGTCGGATTGGGATACCTGAGCCTGTCGCGCCGCACAGATACGATGTCAGGCGGAGAATCGCAGCGTCTCAAAATGGTGCGCCATTTGGGCAGCAGCCTGAGCAATATCACTTACATTTTTGATGAGCCGACAGCCGGCCTGCATCCGGCGGATGTGCAAAAAATCGGAAAGCTGCTGCTTGCTCTGCGTGACAATCACAATACGGTGCTGGTCGTAGAGCACAGCCGTCAAATGATAGAGCTTGCGGATCATGTCGTTGAGATGGGGCCGCTGGCGGGCGCACAGGGCGGACAAGTGATCTTCCAAGGTACGGTGGAACAATTAAAACAAACGGACACATTGACCGCAGCTTGTATGCGTGAGAAAATCGCGCTCAATACCCAGCCGCTGCCATGGACGCAGAGCTTTTCGCTGGAACATGTATCGCGCAACAACTTAAAAGATGTATCCGTCGAGATTCCCCAAGGCATTTTGACCGCAGTGACCGGTGTTGCCGGTTCCGGCAAGAGCAGCCTGATTCGACAGGAATTTGTCGAGCGGTATCCGGACTGCATTGTCATTGACCAGAAGCCGATTGGCACGTCTGCACGTTCCACACCGGCAACATATACCGGTGTGATGGATGATATTCGCAGGTTATTTGCCAAGGAAAACGGTGTCAGTGCACAGTGGTTCAGCTTTAATTCCAAGGGCGCGTGTCCCGTGTGCAAGGGAAAAGGAGAGATTCTGCCGGATGTCGCGTTTGCAGATCCAGTTGCCATCCTGTGTGAGGAGTGTATGGGAAAACGATACAATCCGACGGCGCTCAGCTATCCATATCAAGGCAAGAACATCGAGGAAGTCATGTCACTGACCATTCATCAGGCGTTGGAATTTTTTCCGCAGCCTAAAATTCATGAACGTCTGCAGTGTATGCTGGATGTTGGCTTGGGATATATGACGCTGGGACAGCCGACAAGCACGCTGTCTGGCGGCGAAGTTCAGCGTCTGAAGCTGGCGAGTGAACTGCACAAGCAGGGCAATGTCTATGTACTCGACGAACCGACAACAGGTTTGCACAATCAGGATGTTATCCGCCTGCTCCAGCTGCTGCGCCGTATAGTGGCGGCGGGCAATACGGTGATTGTCGTGGAGCACAGGCAAGAACTGATTGCACAGGCGGATTGGATCATTGATTTGGGACCGAAAGGCGGCAGAAAGGGCGGCGAGGTGATGTTTACCGGAACACCGGAACAATTGCTCACGTGCGCGGATTCTCTGACCGGACGGTATTTGCGGAAAAATAGCATCGTTTGACATCTTCCTATGAACAAGCGGAGGGTGCAAGAAATCCTGAGCTGCCGGACAGCATGCGCTGTTTTGGCAGCTCCATTTCGTCAAGCGAGAAACAGCAAAAAAACGGAGAAACAGAGCACACACATTTTGAGACCTGCGTGTATAATAGAATTATACAAAAAACAAAAGATACGCAAGTATAGCTGCCTGTTTCCGGTGTCTGAAGAAAAGCGGTTCTTTGCTATGGCTTTCCCATTTCCCATGTGCAGATCTCCTCGTTGTATTTTATGGCGAACGAAAAAAGAATGCTCTTCAGACAATCCGATGTATAAATCCTGTTTTTGTTTGTCGCTTGGCTGAGCCGGATCCGGCTCGGCCGGACAGACAAAACAGCAGCATGCCACCTTTCTGACGGACAGATTCTTGGAAATGCATCTTTTTTCTCCTTATTTTGCTGCATTTTCATCGGCACTGTGAGTTTGCCCCTCAGTTCCTAAATTCGACCGGCACAGAAGAGGTCTCCGCCAGCATTTTGCCATGGCAGAGACCTCTGTGCTGTCCTTATTGACAAATTATATTACAACACAAAAGCACGCAGTTTCCATTTCGGAAACCTGCGTGCTTTTGCATCATATGGAAAAACAACAAAAACTGCACATGCTGATTTTTTCGGAAAAAATTACGTCTTTTTTCGCCGTCTGCCGCATAGACATAGAGCACAAAGCAATGTCAGGAGGGAACTCTGTGAAAGGACAGCCGGAAGAACGAGCCATCCAGCTGGCACAGTATCTGGTAGAAACGGGAGCGACTGTGCGGCAAACCGCTGCGAAATTCGGCGTGAGCAAGTCCACCGTGCACAAAGATATTACGGAGAGATTATATCATCTCAATCTGCCGCTGTATACGCAGGCGCATGAGGTGTTGATGAAAAACAAAGAGGAAAGACATATCCGCGGCGGCATGGCAACGAGAAAGAAATATCGCGGAGAATAACAAATACGGGAACTGGCAGCAGTTCCCGTATTATCATCAAGAGAAGATGAGAGAAAATGGATTAGTCCTGTTCAAACAATTCGTGCATGCAGTTGCGGCAGACATTTTTGCCCTTGAATTGGACAATGTCCTTGGTGTTGCCGCAAAAGATGCAGTCCGGTTCGTATTTTTTCAATATGATTTGCGGGCCGTCCACATAAATTTCCAGAGAATCCTTGACTGCAATGTTTAAGGTTCTTCGCAGCTCGATGGGAAGAACAATGCGGCCGAGCTCGTCAACTTTGCGGACAATTCCTGTTGATTTCATAATAGTAATATCCCTCCATAGAAAACACATAGTTTAAGTATAAATGATACGATAAGAAGAAAGCCGAACGTCGGCGGGAGAAAGGCGTGAAACGCATGATGAATGGTTTATGGGCAGGCATGATCATCCTTGCCTGTGTAACTGCCTGCATAACGGGGAGAACAGCAGAGCTGTCCGCGGCCGTGACGCAAGGGGCGGAGCAGGCTGTCACGCTTTGTCTGGCGCTGGTCGGCGTCATGGGATTGTGGTCGGGAATTCTGGAACTGATGCAGAAATCCGGCATCTGCAAGGGGTTGACAGTCCTGCTGTGCCCGATTTTGCGACCGCTGTTTCCGCGTGCCTCACAGGACACAGAAGCCATGGAAGGCATCGCGTCCAATGTCACTGCCAACCTGATGGGGCTGAGCAATGCGGCAACGCCGATTGGTCTGCGCGCCGGAAAGCGGTTGTATGAGCTGTACGGTGCGGACGGAACGCCGGATGAAGTATTGACGTTTGTTGTGCTTAACACAACGTCCATCCAACTCATACCGACAACGGTTGCCGCAGTGCGTGCGGCGCTGGGGGCAGTCCAGCCGTTTGATATCATGCCGGCAGTATGGGGCGCGTCGATCTGCTCGGTTGCTGTTGGCTTGACGGCAGCGCGGCTGTTTGCCCGCATACAAGCGCACAGGGGAACCGTATGACAGACTTGTTTCTCCCGCTGATTCTGGCGTGTACGGCGGGATATGCTCTATATCGGCGTGTAGACCTCTTTCCGACACTGCTGTGCGGCGTAGAAAAGGGGCTGCGCACGGCGCTGCACATTTTGCCGACCATGATTGTCATTCTGACGGCAGTGCGCATGCTGCGTGTGTCGGGATTTGTCGACCTGATGGGACAGGCATGGCGGCCGCTGTTACAGCTGACAGGTATTCCGGAGGAATGCACGACGCTGCTTTTGCTCAAGCCAATCAGCGGAAGCGGCGGGCTGGCGCTCGGACAGGACATTATGCGCACCTGCGGCGTAGACAGCGTGCAGGGAAGAACTGCCGCGGTGATGCTCGGCGCGTCAGAAACGAGTTTGTATACCATCAGTGTGTACTGCGGGTATTTGGGACTAAAGAAAACACGGTACGCCATTCCCGCAGCGCTGCTTGCAGATTTTGCCGCTTTTGTTTGCGCGGCGTGGTTTGTTCGCATATTGTATTAACTGGAGAAAATGGATAGAATCTCCAAGTATGCATTCTATTATGACGTAGATTTTCTTCTTTTTCAATATGAAAACGAACTATCCTATTTTGTACAGGGAATTTTCTGATATTAAACAATGGACACAATAAAACAAATAAAAAAATTATGAAAAACATATAAAATAATTTCCAAATCAAGGAAAAGTTGTAAAATTTAATAGAAGAATATGTAAAAAACTGTAAAAAGAGTTGCGCAAAATTGCGAAAAAATATCAAAAAAATATACGAAAAATGTATCAAATAAAACAGTTTTGGAGAAAATTCTGCGCGGCATCACAAAGCGCAAAACGAAAAAATCCCCCGTAACGAGATGTTACGGGGGATGGAAAACAAAGGAATGTTTTTACTTAATCTTCAGCTCGCCGCCAGGAACTTCCGGACCAAACGGATACTTGTAAGTAAAGAATCCACGGCCGGACTTCTGACCGAGCAGGCCTGCGCGAACCATCTTACGCAGCAGCGGATGCGGATGATACTTCGGGTCGCCAGTTTCTTCATACATGTTGGACAGGTCGGACAGAATATCGTCCAGACCAACCAGATCGGCAGTATGAAGCGGGCCAACCTTCATGCCGGCACCCAGCTGCATTGCGCGGTCGATGTCAGACGGGCTTGCAATGTTGTCTGCATAGATGCCGATAGCCTCGTTGATTTCCGGAATCAGAATACGGTTTACAACGAAACCAGCACCCTCGTTTACAACGATCGGATGCTTGTCAACACCCTTCATGATGTCGACAACGGTGTCAATAACAGCCTGATCGGTGCTGATGGTGCGGGTAATCTCAACCAGCTTCATGATATGAGCCGGATTGAAGAAATGCACACCGAGGATGTGATCGGCACGATGCGGAACAGCGCGAGCAATCTCAGAGATCGGCAGCGCGGAGGTGTTGGTGCCAATGATGCAGTCCTCATCCAGAATGGTGTCCAGTTGCTTGAGCAGGGTAACCTTGTCATCCAGATGCTCGTTGATGCACTCCAGAACCAGTGCGGAGCCAGCGGCATCCGAGCACATATTAGAGATTGTGATGCGGGCGAGAGCTGCGTCGCTCTCTTCCTTGGTCAGCTTGCCCTTTTCTACACCGATTGCCAGATCGGCAACGATGCGGTTCAGGCTTCCGGTTGCATGGTCGCGGTTTGTATCGATCATGACAACGTCATGACCGCCCTTGATCAGCACTTCCGTGATACGAGCGCCCATTACGCCAGCGCCAATGACGCTAATTTTCATAGTATCGCCTCTTCCTGTCTACTGTAAATTACTTGATGGTCAGGTCGCCGCCAGGGATTTCCTTGCCGAACGGACCGTCGTAAGTAAAGAAGCCCTTGCCGGTCTTCTGGCCCAGCAGACCAGCACGAACCATCTTCTTCAGCAGCGGATGCGGGCGATACTTTGCATCGCCGGACTCGCGGTACAGCGTCTCCATGATAGCCAGGTTTACATCGTGACCAACCAGGTCGCCGGTGTGAAGCGGGCCGGAACGCAGACCAGCGCCCAGCTGCATAGCCAGGTCAATGTCAGACGGGGAAGCGATGCCGTCAGCGTAGATGCCGATTGCCTCGTTAATCATCGGGATCAGGATACGGTTTACAACGAAGCCTGCGCCCTCGTTAACAGCGATCGGGGTCTTGCCGAGCGTCTGCATCAGCTCATAGGTGGTCTTAAATGTCTCGTCATCGGTCAGCATGGAACGGGTAACCTCAACCAGCTTCATGATGTGAGCCGGGTTGAAGAAGTGTACGCCGATAACCTTTGCTGCACGTGCCGGAACAGCGCTTGCAATTTCTGTGATGGACAGCGCAGAAGTGTTGGTACCAATGATGCAGTCCTTGTCAAGAATGGCATCCAGATCCTTCAGCAGGTCTTCCTTCAGATCCATTCTCTCCAGAATAACTTCCATGACGAACTGGGAACCAGCTGCGTCCTGACGGTTGATGGACAGGGTCAGGTTTGCCAGTGCAGCATCCATTTCTTCCTGCGTCATCTTGCCGCGCTTTACAGCACCTGCGAGGTCGCCCTCAATACGCTTCTTACCGCCTTCGCAGAACTGTTCCTTGATATCGATCATCGTAACAGCATGACCAGCCTTCAGGAATACTTCTGCAATACGGGCACCCATGTTACCTGCGCCAAATACAGAAACCTTCATTATTTCAATCTCCTCTATTTATCGATCAATTCCCTAAAAAATTACTTGTTCTTAAATACCTTCGGCTCGCGGCTCTTCTCAACGAAGTGCTTCATAGCGTACTTCTGATCCTCGGTAGCGAAGCACTGTGCGAAGCAGTTGCCCTCGAACTTCAGAGCGGAATTGATGTCGGTCTGCATACCAACGTTAACAGCTTCCTTAACCAAGGAAACAGCGATCGGAGCCTGTGCAGCGATCTCGTCAGCCAGCTTCATAGCCTCGTCCATCAGAGTTTCGATCGGGTAAACGTAGTTAACCAGACCCATATCCAGAGCGTCCTGAGCGGTATAGTTGCCACGAGCAGTGTACAGGATTTCCTTTGCCTTGCCCATGCCTACCAGACGAGCCAGTCTCTGGGTGCCGCCGCAGCCCGGGGTGATGCCCAGACCAACTTCCGGCTGGCCGAAGGTAGCGTTCTCAGAGCAGATACGGATGTCGCAGGACATAGCCAGCTCTACGCCGCCGCCCAGGCAGAAGCCGTTGATAGCAGCGATAACCGGACGCTTGAAGTTCTCAATCTTCCAGCAAACGCGGTTGGAATCGTTGCCGAAGAACTTGCCTTCCTCAACGGTCATGGTGGACATCTGGGAAATATCAGCGCCAGCTACGAAGGACTGAACAGTCTTGCCCTTCTTGTTGACACGGGAAGAACCGGTCAGGACAACACAATATGCGTCTTCCATTGCAGCGACAGTATCAAAAGCCTCTTCCAGCTGTGCGTACATGTCGGTGCTCAGTGCGTTCATTGCCTGCATATGCTCGATGGTAATGACTGCTACATTACCCTTTTTCTCAACTTTAACGTCAGTCATTGTTGTAGCTCTCCTTCATATTTTTATGTTGTTTGTTTTGGAAAAACGAATATGCTAAGAAAGCGGGATGGGTGCACAGCACCCTCCCGTGTTCTTATCTAACGATACTTACTTGCAAAGCTCGTCGCGCTCGAGGATGATAGCTTCGCCCATGCCGCCGCCGATGCACATGGTAGCCAGACCATAGGTAGCATCACGCTTGATCATTTCGTACAGCAGGGTGGTAGAGATACGGCAGCCAGCTGCACCGATCGGGTGACCCAGAGCGATAGCACCGCCGTTTACGTTTACCTTGTCCATATCGAAGCCGAGGGTGCTGTTTACTGCGCAAGCCTGAGCAGCAAATGCCTCGTTGGATTCGATGACATCCAGATCGTCAACGGTCAGACCTGCACGCTTCAGAGCCTGACGGGTGGACTCGATCGGGCCGATACCCATGATGGACGGATCGCAGCCTACGGAACCGTAAGACTTAATCTTAGCCATCGGCTTCAGGTTGTGAGCCTTTACGTAATCCTCAGATGCCAGAACCATGTATGCAGCAGCGTCGTTGATGCCGGAAGCGTTGCCTGCGGTTACCGTGCCGCCGTCCTTCTTGAATGCCGGACGCAGCTTCTGGAGACCTTCCAGAGTGGTGCCTTCGCGCGGATGCTCGTCGGTATCAAATACGATGGTCTGCTTCTTCTGCTTTACTTCAACCGGAACGATTTCGTCCTTGAACTTGCCAGCCTTGATTGCAGCAACAGCCTTCTGCTGGGAAGCCAGTGCCAGCTCGTCCTGCATCTCGCGGGTAACGCCGTACTGCTCAGCTACGTTCTCAGCAGTGATACCCATGTGGTAGCCGTTGAAGATGTCCCACAGACCGTCGTTTACCATCAGGTCGACCATGGTGACGTTGTTCATACGAGCGCCCCAACGAGCTTCCTTCAGAACGTACGGTGCAGTGGACATGGACTCAGCGCCGCCAACCAGAACAACCTGATCGTCGCCGGACTTGATGAGCTGAGCGCCCAGGCTCATGCAGCGCATAGAGGATGCGCAAACCTTGTTTACGGTGATAGACGGGGTGGTGATCGGCAGACCAGCGCCTACAGCGATCTGACGGCCGATGTTCTGGCCCTGGCCGCCCTGCAGCACGCAGCCGGTGAGGGTCTCGTCGATGTCGTTTACATCGATGCCTGCCTGCTCGATAGCAGCCTTAGCAGCGGTTACGCCGAGGGTTTTTGCAGTTACGCCCTTGAGGGTCTTGCCGTAAGAACCGATCGGGGTTCTCTTAGCAGAACAAATATAAACATTCATTTGCCCAATTCTCCTTTTTCTTCTATACAGAAAGCTAATGAAAATAAATATCGGAGACAGGATCGGTTTTGAACCCTGTCCCCGATACCATTGTACATGATAAAACGGAAAATCACAAGGTTTTTATGGCAAAAGGTTCAAAATTGACGAAATTTTACCATTGAAAATCGTGCGAAATCCTATGACGATACTGCAAAATGCAGATTAGTCGTTAGCAAGACCCATGATCTCGTCACGGAAGATACGGGAATCCATCAGCTTGATGGTGCCGTCTTCCTGATAAGCGATCTTCGGCTCGAACTCCATCTGATCCAGAATCTGAGTCTGCAGGTCGATACCCGGTGCAATCTCAATCAGGGTAACGCCTTCCGGACGCAGTTCAAATACTGCGCGCTCGGTGATGTACAGAACCGGCTGATGTACTTCGTTTGCGTAGTCGCCGGAGAAGGTGATGTGCTCAACCTGGTTTACAAACTTCTTCTTGCCGCCCTCCTGGGTGACAACCAGCTTGCCGTCCTCGCACTTGGTGCGCAGACCCTTTGCAGTAAAGGTACCGCAGTAAACAACCTTCTTTGCGTTCTGGGTGATGTCGATGAATCCGCCTGCACCTGCCAGACGAGTGCCGAACTTGGATACGTTCAGGTCACCGTTCGGAGCAGTCTCAGCCAGGCCGAGGAATGCAACATCCAGACCGCCGCCCTGATAGAAGTCAAACTGTACGTTGTGCGGGATGATGCACTGTGCGTTTGCAGCAGCGCCGAACTGGGTACCGCCATACGGAACGCCTGCAATGGAACCAGCCTCAACAGTCAGCGTCATCTTATCCGAGATGCCTTCTTCTGCTGCAACGTTAGCGATCTTCTCCGGAGCACCAGTGCCCAGGTTTACGATAGCATCCTGCGGCAGCTCCATAGCTGCACGACGAGCGATAACCTTCTTAGCATCCAGCGGGATGGACGGGATAGCGTCAACCGGAATGCGGAATTCGCCGGTCAGTGCGCCGTCATACGGCATGCCGAGGCACTGCATGTTCTCTTCGTCCGTGCCGACAACAACACAGTCAACATAGATGCCCGGGATAGCAACGAGCTTCGGATCCAGAGAACCGCCCTGAACGATCTTCTCAACCTGTACGATAACCTTACCGCCGGAGTTCTTACAAGCCTGAGCCATAGCGGTAACGTCCAGCGGGCCAATCTCACGATGTACGGTGCAGTTACCAAACTCATCGCAGTAGGAAGCACGCAGGAAAACAACATCAATCGGGAAGCCCTTGTACAGCAGACGCTCCTGACCTTCGATGTTGATGACCTTTACCAGATCCTCCTTGGTGCAGTCGTTCAGCTTGCCGCCGCCGTTGCGCGGGTCAGCAAAGGTCTTCAGACCAACATGTGTGATGGTGCCGATGTTGTGAGCGGCAATATCACGGTACATATGAGAAATAACACCCTGCGGCAGGTTGTAAGCCTCGATCTTGTTGTTCAGAGCGAGTTCGCCCAGCTTCGGAGCACGATCCCAGTGACCGCCGATAACGCGCTTAACCATGCCTTCATGGCCGTAGTGGTCGCCGCCGGTGCCGTCACGATGGCCCTGACCTGCTGCGAAAAACAGGGTCAAATCCTTCGGATGACCGGTTTCCAGGAAACGCTTCTCCAGAGCGATGGACAGGGTTTCCGGGCAGGCACAGCTTACGAAACCGCCGGTAGCGATGGTATCGCCGTCATTTACGCGCAGAGCAGCCTCTTCTGGAGAGACAATCTGTACTTTCTTCATTGGTATCAAATCCTTTCTCTATTAAACGATTCATTTCAGACGCAAGCATCTGAAAATAAATCCTGTTTACAACTTAATGCGCACAAAGCGCGGTGATGCGCTGTGCGGCATGATCCGCTTCGTTCTGACTGGCACAGACGATACGGTGGGTTGCCGAAATGTCCTCATACAGATATGGACATCCGGTGCATCCGCGCAGGATGAGCAGTACATCGTACTGTTCGCCATCTCTGGGCAAGGAGAAATCGGCCACACCCGCAAGGGTCTCGGCAATGTTGCGGTAGGCAGCACCGCGATCGTACATCGGATTGCAGCCGCCGCAGAATTTTACAGCACAGTGAAGCATAAAAAACCTCAAATAATCAGGAAGCATGAACAAACGGACAGACAGGCACCCACAGAGAATACCCTATGAGTGCCTGTTGTCACAATAAATTATTGTCTAAGATTCAGCACCGTTTGTCAGAAACACTTAGTCGATGCGAGCAATCGCCTTAGCGAGAGCCTTCTTCTGCTCCATGTTAGCCTGACGAGCGATCATGATGCGCTGAGCCTGCGGGGAACCTGCACCGTGCATGGACTCCGGCAGGTAACCAACAGCAGCAGTACCCATGGTCATGTTCTCGATCAGACGCAGAACGCGCATGCGATCCTCGGTCGGAACAGAAGCAACACCCTTCAGGTACTTCTCGATGTACGGCTTCAGCTCCGGATTGCGGTAGTCAGCCTCGGACGGCTGGGTTACCATCAGACCGCCTGCCAGATCCTGTGCCAGACGAGCGATGTCATACGGGAAACGGGTTACGTTCTGCTTGCAGACGTTAGCCAGCAGCAGGTTGATCAGGTAGTTGCCAGCCTTGGTCGGAGCGCCCTGAGAGGAGCAAGCGATGCCGCAAGCATACAGAGTCTCGTTCAGGTGAATCATCTCGATGATCTTGTCCTTGACATGGGAAGCCTTTGCACAGCCTGCCATCTCAACTGCCAGCTGGGTAGCGCCGATCAGGACGTCGCCTACACCAACCTTGCAGCCGCCGTAGGACTGACGATGATAGCCTGCGAAACGCTCTACGATCATGCCGGCAAACTTTACTTCACCGTTCAGGAAGATGCGATCGTTCGGTACGAATACGCGGTCGAAAATAACCAGAACTTCGTGGCCGCCGTATACCTTGTTGCCAACGTCGATGTCGTTGTACTCCTCGGTCTTACGGGTGTCGCAGGACTGACGGCCGTAAATCAGGGTGATGCCCTTGGAATCGGTCGGAACAGCGAAGGAAATTGCGTAATCCTCGTCGCCCTCACGCATGGAGATGGTCGGCATAACCAGAACTTCATGGGAGTTTACGAAACCGGTCTGATGTGCCTTAGCGCCGGTTACATATACGCCGTCCGGAGTACGCTCTACAACGTGCAGGAACAGATCCGGATCTGCCTGCTTGGACGGAGCCAGACCACGGTCGCCCTTTACGTCGGTCATTGCGCCGTCAACTGCCAGATCTTCGTCCTGTACGCGGGTCAGGAACTTAACAAAGTTCTCATGATACTTGGTGCCGCATGCCTCGTCGATTTCGTAGGTGGAAGAATAAACAGCGTTCATTGCGTCCATGCCTACACAGCGCTGGAAACATGCTGCCGTCTTCTGGCCCAGCATACGCTGCATCTTAACCTTCTTGATCAGGTCGTCGGTGGACTGATGCATGTGGGTGAAGCGGTTTACCTTCTTGCCGGTGATATTGGAGGTAGCGATCATCAGATCTGCGTACTGCGGATCCTCTGCTGCCTCGTAGGTTGCTGCGAAGGAGTTCAGGGACGGGCGGATTACCGGATCATCTACCGGATTCTCTACCTTCTTGCCGAACATCCACAGATTGAGGTTCAGCTTGCGCAGGGACTCAATATACTGTTCTTTGGTCATCATAGTGATCAAAATCCTTTCTCTAGTCGTCTCTCTCTTAAATATATATTCAAGCGAAAATCAACGTGTTTTATGTAGCAAAAGCGCAGCGAGTACCGCGGACGATACCCGCTGCGTTTCACAAGCTAACGGTTATAGTGTTGGGTTCCAACGGAACGGGAAGCTTAGAAGCACTCCTTGTATACGCGCTCGGACAGCTCAACGCTCCACGGACGGTAAGAGTTGGTGATCAGGCGCTGCTGGTTAGCCTCGACAGACTGAGCAAATGCCTTGATGTCCTCTTCCTTGAAGCCGTACTCATGCAGCGGCTTCAGATGCAGAACCTTCTCCAGAGTTACGTTCAGGGTGCGCAGAGCGTCGTCCTTGGAGCAGCCCAGGCAGCGAGCAACGATTTCCTTGAACTTGCCCAGCTCGCCAGCCGGCTCATACTCTTCGTACATCTCCAGAATCTTGCCGAACAGTGCGTAGTTGGACTCACCGTGCGGTACATGATAGGTGCCGCCGAGCGGGAAGGACATACCATGAACGGTAGCGCAGCCAGCCTTCAGGAATGCGATGCCTGCGAACAGGGAAGCGTGTACGAACTCACCCAGGTAATCCATGCGAGCGTCCGGACCTTCCAGAGCGATGCGGCGGAAGCCTTCCAGAATCATCTCCATAGCCTTTACGGAGAACATCTCAGAAGTGGTGGTCTTACGATGCGGGGACAGGAAAGACTCGGTTGCATGAATCAGAGCGTCGATAGCAGAAGCTGCGAACGGCTTGTACGGCAGGGTCTTCAGCAGATCCGGTACCAGGCAAACCTTGTTCGGGATGATATCGTCGGATACCAGACCCAGCTTGGTGTCGCCGCCAGTCAGCTTGCCGTCCTTCTCGTCCTTTACGATAGCAACGGAAATGTTGGTAACTTCGGAACCGGTGCCGCAGGTGGTCGGGATAGCGATAACTTCCTTCTCATGTACAACCGGCTCGCGCTTGAAGTACAGCTCATGTACGGAATTCGGACGCTTGCAGCCCAGCAGCTTGCACAGGTCCATGATAGCGCCGCCGCCTACTGCGATAACGCGATCGTAAGAATCGTACGGAATAGCCTCGTACATGGTCTCGATCATAGCCTCGGACGGCTCGCCGCCGCCGAACTTCTCCTGGAATACGAAGTTACACTTCAGACCCAGTTCCTCCATGAACGGCTTGTAGATGAACTCGTTGGTCAGAACGCAGTCTCTCTCACCCAGCTTGAATTCCTCAGCGAATCCCTTGAAATCATCGAACTTGTAAATGGTCGGCGCGATTACGATTTCTCTCTTGTCGGCCTGCAGAGCCTTGCTAAAAGCATCCATATTTAACATCTCCTATAAAAATTTCTGTAGAACAAAAGGTCAGACGAACCTTTTATCCAAAACTTGAGCGGATTGTTTGATACCCTCGCTTCTAATTGTATCAAAAGATGAACGAAACTTCAACAGAAAGTGATAAAGTTACAAGAAAAAATATCTTGCCGCCTCGACACAATCGGCGAAGGGAAACCCGCACCTTCCTATGTATCTACATTTTATACTAATGTTACAACTTTGTAAATCATTTTTTCAAAAAAAGTTGTGTAAAACGTGGAGACAATTACCAGAAAAACCTGATTTTCTGGTAAAAGCATCTGAATTCATGCACACATGATGGTGATATACGGGAAGATTGCGCAAAATGCGGCGGAAAAACGGTACAATTTTGTCGGAGAGACGAATTTTCTGCACCGGACTGGGATTTATTCCTTATGCGCAGTGCAGGATGGCAGCGGAGCAAAAGAAATTCGAAACAGTTGGTTGTCTTATACAAATTCTATGGTATAATTAAGAATCATACTTGTTCAATGCAATTGGAAATGCAAATAGGTGACGAAATATGAAATTTTTAACAGCACAGGGACACTTCGGTGTGCTTGACGGAAGACAGATCCGGTTTGAGGATGGTCTCAATGTATTGTATCTCCCCAATGAGGGCGGCAAGACGACGCTGTGCAATTTTCTGCGCGTGATGCTGTACGGCATCAACACCAGCAAGCGCGACACCCGCAATCAACTGTCGGACAAGACGCGGTTCCGTCCGGTGGACGGAAATCCGATGAGCGGTCTGTTACAGTTGGAGTGGAAAGGCAGAGAGATCATTATCAGCAGACAAACCGGCAAGGGTACGGCGCCGATGCAGGAATTTTCGGCGGTATATGCCGACACCGGCGAACCGTGTGAGGAGCTGACGGCAAAGGACTGCGGCAAGATATTAACCGGTGTCAGTGAGGAGGGCTTTCAGTCCTCCGCCATGCTGGACGGACAGGATCAGGCACTTTCCGCGGAGGAGCTGGAACAGCGCATGCTGGAGCTTTCGACGTCCGGCGACAATGCGGCGGCGTACTCCAGTGCGATTTCTCAGCTGGATCAGTGGAAGAATGCACTGCGCGGAACGGGAAAACGCGGCAGATATGCGGCGGTCGAGCAGGAGCTGGACGACATCAACCACGCCGTATCGCGGCTGGATGATCTGACAGCGCAGATTGCAGCATATGAGGCGCAGATACCGGCGGCGGAAAAAAATGTCGCAGATGCCGAGCAAAAGCAGCAGGAAGCGACAGAGGCGTTTACGCTGTTGTTTGTGGCAAAGAGAGAAGCCGCCGAGCGGGAAGAACGGCAGGCGCGGGAAAAGCTCGCGGAATTGAGAGAACATCTGGTTGCGGATTCTTTGCTGAACGAGGCGGAAACGCTGGCGCCGGTTTATGCGGAGGCCAAGCGGGCATTTGATGCCGCCAGTGCAGAGCTGGAAGAAGTCACAGAGAATTATCAAAAGTGGCAGGAAGATATTGACCACACAGAGGAAGATTACAGCCAAAGCTCCAGCAGCATTTCGGACATTCACATTCGCGGATGGTCGATGGCGGTTGCCATTGCGCTCGGCGTGCTGGCAGTTGTCAGCCTGCTGGGCTTGGTGCCGTTCGGCCCGCTGACGGCGTATATGCCATATGTGTTCTCTGTGCTGGCGGTTGTCTTTCTCATTGTAACGTTTGTGGGAAGCACACAGACGCTGGACACGCCGCCGATGGATTTTGATGAAGAACGCGTCAAGCTGCACAAGCGCAGACAGCAGGCCATTGCCCGTGTCGAGCAGACGACGGAAAAGCTCGCACATATACAGGATAAATTCCAAAAGGTTTTGCGGGAGATGAGTCCGGAGCTTTGCGCAGATGACAGTGAGGAACTGGTTGTCTTTATCGCGCAGGCGAGAGAGCGCAGCAAACAGTACATCGCACGGCAGCAGGAGCATGAAGATCTCAAGCATCAGTACTTGGATATTCTGGAAAAGACGGGTCCGGACGGAGAAGTTCGTGTCCGCATGAACAAAGCGAAAGAGAAGGCAGAGCAGGCACGGCAGCACAACGGTGCGCTGCACGAAGCCATCGCGCTGTGCAAGGGCAAAAAAGAAGAAATCGGTGAGCGCAGTTCGCTGTGTGCACAGCGCAGCCGCCTGCAGGAGGAACGCGAAAACATTCTCTGGCAGCTGGATGCCATCCGTCTGGCAAAGGAATCGCTGGTGCAGGCGCATGCCGAGCTGACCGGCCGCGTATCTCCGCAGATCAACAAGCTCGCGGAACAGTATCTGCGCACGCTGACCGCAGAGCGCTATACGGCGATGCAGCTGTATACGGATTTGGAAGCGACCTGCCGCAGAGAAAACAGCGCGGTGGAAATGGATCGCCTGCGGCTGTCCACGGGCACCCGCGACCAGCTGTATTTGGCACTGCGCCTTGCCGTGTGCAAGGTGCTGCTGGACAAGACGGATGAGAGCGTTCCGCTGATTTTGGATGATCCGTTCGTCAATTATGATGACCAGCGCGTGGCGTGCGGCATGAAGCTGCTGCGCGAAATCGCGCACGAAAGACAGGTTATTCTGCTGACATGCAGACGGCCGTGACGTAAAAAATAAGCCCCGTACCAATGCAGGGACTCCATAAAACAGTATTTTGACCTGATAACAAAAACCCAGAACTGTTGGCTGAATCAGCTACGCAGTTCTGGGTTTTCTGTTGTTTGTGAGCGCAAGAATCGTCCTGTGGCCACAAATTTTCAATCCTTGCCCCCCTTGGGACAGCTTCTTGTCAGGGCGTGCCTGCCCCAAACCCTGCTGGGAGTGAGTGCGGCAAACTGGAACTTGTCGGGGTAACCCTCCTCCATCTTGCTGACGCAAGACCGTTCGGTCGCTTAAAAGGCCCCACTGGGGCTTTCATTGTTCCGTTCCCGCTCCACAAACGCGAATTTTGTCTCCTTATTATATCTATAATGTGCTATCTTGTTTATGCAAGATCACTATTAGCAATATGCTCGTCATACTTGCAATAATCTCTGTAACGGGAAATGTCCACCACACCGCATTTAAA
>OQVT01000553.1_pt1 | contig 21291 bp, 10 predicted proteins | sample 1691561 | NCBI WGS metagenome assembly OQVT01 (sample SAMN03418260, study PRJEB22391) | human gut metagenome | biome: human-gut; feature: organic feature; material: feces | host: Homo sapiens | place: Tanzania | collected 2013-01 | reverse complement strand
TGAATCGTTTGAGGCGTTTTGGAGTACGAAATCGGATATCCCGCCATATCATGCTCTTGTGATGACAAGAGAGGGTGATGTAATAGAAACCAATATGGATGATATTGAAATCAGCATTGTTCAAAAGTATTGGAAACGAAACAAGAATTTAATGGAACAAACTTATGCCTAAATATTACGATTTTATGATATGTGGGTATTACCTATATTTTACTTCACATTGTATAGTAGAAGCTATGCATGTACATGCGAGTGACCGACACTTAACGGAATCTGGCTCAGCCAAGTTGTTTGTTTTAGGAAATGGTGATACAGTCGTAAAAGAGCAGGGTGTTCTGACCAATAAAGAAATGAGAATAATTCGTGAATTCATTAAAGACAACTATCAAGAAATGTTCTTGAAATGGTCGGAAATGAGCAATAATGGATTTTATCGTGGAGAACATTAATATAAGAAGGTTGATATGAGCAAGTGCTTTTCACATAATATTAGCTGCGCTCGGCAATACCTATAATGCCCACCCATGGTTACTTACCGTACCAAGGGTGGGCATTGTTGTTTTTTCATCTTTACTTTTCCCTAAGGAATACCGCTGAACAAATCATCGTATGATGACTTTACGTACTTCGCCATTGGCGTAACGTACGATGCAGACTCCGGGGCGAGGACCATTGAGGCGAGAACCATTGAGCGAGTAATAAGCCACGATGCCATTCTCTTCGCCCGCCACGATGTCATGAATGCCCGAGCCGATTGTTGGGTCTACAACCTTCACCTCATCGAGGAAGAAACGCTTCTTGTCGGCCTTGAAGGTAACCTTTACTGTGCCAGTAGCTGTGATGTTGACACCAAACTGTTTCCATAAACCTTTTGGAATCTCAACGGTAGTCTTCGACAACGTGCCATTGTTGACAGAAAGCGTCAGGGAGGTGGCATCATTAGTGCCTTTCCCCCCTCCTGCCTTGAATGACAGATAAGCAGAGCCATTGACGGAAAAGGCGGGAGTCGTGATAACACCTGCCGTACTGCTGTTGCCCAATCGTACACATTCGTATCCTGAATAAATTTTGCCTGTACTGGTCCATCCTTGGTTGTCGTACTCTGCTGCAATAGCAGGACTCACGGCAACAGTACCATTCCACTGATCATCATTGCCTCCCGTTCCACCACACTTATCAAAAGACTCGTACAACAAGACTGAGCCAGATGGTGTGACAGGAGTATCGGGATCGGTCTCTCCCCCACCGCCACTACTGCGGTCTGCCTTGCTGAAGGTGAGCGAGGCTGTTCCATCGGATGCCACACTGATATCCGTGATGTCGATGTGCATATACTTGGTGCCATCGCTATTCTTATTATATAAGGTGGCAGCAGGATTGGATGTGGCAGTAAGACTGTTGTTGGTGTTATAGGGATAAAGGTCGGAAGTAACGCCATAATCTGACGCAGAACGTCCCGCACGGAAGATGGTCAGACGCTGATGGTCGTTATAATAAACATTTTTATGTTCATCATAGTAATTCCCCTTTGTATTGGGCATATTATTCCACCAGATATAGGCATCGTAGTCCACATGGGTGATCATCACACCTTCAGAAGGAAGATAAGCATCCCAACCTGTGTTTTGACGATTTTCCACGATGTAATATTCGTCCTCGTGTGCCTTATTCTTTACGACATAAGCACTACCGCCATCGCTGATGGCTTTCAGCCCTGTGACGTTGAGGTCTTCCTCGATATGGGTAACATCCTGGAACGTTATCCAGCCACACTCATGCTTCTCGTAAGCCGAATATCCTGCAGGACATTTGCCGTCATTATTGTAATTACCTGCACACATCAAGTCGTAGTCGCCCATTCCGAACCATCCAAAATAGCTGGTATCATACAAGTCAGGGAATCCCATGCAATGGGAGAACTCATGGCAAAAAGTTCCGATACCATCGATTTTGCCAGAACCATTCAGCTCTGCGCTGCAGGCATAAGTATCCACAGTGACATCATTAAAGGAAAGCGACTTACCATAATCGGATTCTGAAAGATAGTACATGTGTGGCCATACCGTAGATTTAGCACCGCCATCTGCTTCTCCCTTTCCTGCATAAAGCACAAACACCTGGTCTACTTCGCCATCGCCGTCCCAGTCGTATTTGGAGAAATCAACACCCTGAGTGGCTGCCCACTGACAAGCTTCAGCCACCATCTCGCCAGCACGAAGGTCGTTGCCCTTAGAATCATTTCCTCCATAATAGGAACATTGGTTCTTCAGCTGACAGATACCTACGACATCAAAATCGAGCTCGAACTGTCCTGCACTCTGCGCCTTGAAGTAATCTTTCACGCTGCCCGTAAAACCATTATCGGTATAGTTCTCACCATTGATCACTTTCTTGTAAAGTGACAAGTTGTGATCGCTTTGGAACTTGGAGTCGGTAAACTGAGCCAAGATGATCAGTCCCTTCTTCGTGCCTTGGAAAATATTAGTAACATTTGCCTTTCGCCTCACTGTGCGGCGGTTGTTGGCCTTGGCTCTCCGTGCCACTGCCTTGCGACGAGAAGCTGAGAAATGGGTATCTGAATAAACCTGGTAAGTTGCTGAAGCAGCATCATAGAGATAACGTGTTCCGTCCGCACTCTGGTAATAGTGCATGAACTCATCGCCAACCAACTGTACCTTGACCTGTGTACCATCAGTGAGCGAAATGGTGCGCCAGACTCCTGGCTTGGCGGGTACTGCCATTGCCGACAAGACAACAAAGAGCACAACCCATAGTGTAAACCATCTTTTCATCGTAAGTCTTTTAGTTGTGTTTTAGTATTTAAATGTTATAGAACTTCAGCAAGTTCAGAAGTTATAGAATTTGTGTAACCATCCGTTAAGTGACGCAAATTTACACATTTTATTTTCACCCCACAAGATTTTCTGCATAATTCTTGAAAAAAACTATCGACTTTTCGCTAATGAGGAAGTTATCTTTCCCCAAAAAGACACTACATAGAAATGTGGGATAGAAAGAGAAAAGAGAAAAGAGAAAAGAGAAAAGAAAAAAGTCCCGCATCATAAACATGACACGGGACTTTTGGGTGGATTATCCTATCCTACAGAGAGAACCACAAAGGCTCTCTGATGGATAGAAGAAAGAATTTACTTGAGTGCGAACTTAATGGCAGAAACCTTACCATCGATGTCGGCTACGAGGTGATAAACACCAGCAATAGAGCCAGACAGGTTAAGGCTAACCTTATCGCCTGCATGTACAGGAGCGGCTATCTGCTGAGCCATCAGCTGACCGGCATTGCTGTAAACACGGAGCACGGCCTTGTCGGCATTGACATGGAGAGTAACCTCACCATTCTCGTTGACCGTTACATCACCCTTGTTGCTGCCATCGGCCTCAACACCGTCGATGCCTGTGGTCTCTGATACGGTCAGAGAGATGACACCAGTAGAAGAAGCGCCGTTGGCATCGGTAGCCTCCACATTGATGTTGGTCTTGCCTGCTGCCTTGCCAGCCACGATGAATCCATCTTCCGACTTGAAGACGGTAGCTACAGATGCGTCCTCGACAGAAGCAGTGTAGGTCATCTTGTCGCCATCCACATCCTTGAAGAGCTCAGCGAAGTTGTACTGACCAGAGGTCTCGCCAACCTTCATAGCCAACTCTGTAGCACCTACGTACTCAGGAGCACGGTTGGTATGCTCTACATTGTAGTTGACAACAGCTGAGCTTACATTGCCAGACTCGTCCTTGGCATTAATGGTGAAGGTATGCTTGCCAGCAGTACCATAATCAGGAGCAAGAACGACACGGAGCTTTAAGCTGCCGCCAGCCTCAACAGAATAAGTACCATTGCTTTCAGAAATACCTTCCTGAGTGCCGTCCTCATTCTCATAACTCTCAACAGATGCGATACCGTCAGCATCGTTCAAGCTTACGGTGAAAGCCTCGCCCTCGGCATCAGCAACAGTTACAGGAACCATTGCCTTAGAAGCCTCAGGAACAGTAGTCTCACCTTCAGGAGCGGTGATGACAGGAGCAGCATTCTTGTCGAGATAGATGTGATAGTTGTAGAGCTTGTTGTATGGGTCGTTGCTCTTCACTACGAGAGTAGCCTTATTGTTCTTGGCAAAATAAGCACTCTTGGCATTCACCTCGAACTGCACAGGAAGAGCCTCGCCTGGAGCAATCTCACCTTCCTTCTTCTCGTTGAGCAACTTAATCCATGGCTCACCCTTTTCCTTCTCGATACAAGTCATGAAGTAACCGAAGGCACCATAACTGTAAGCATTGTCGTAGAGTGCCTCGATGTCAACCCAGCCACCCAATGACTTCAAGTGTGCCATATAGCGATTGGTTTCCATATCTCCATCCTTGGTAGCCATCATGGCAGATCCCTTGTAGCCTGCAGGATACTTCAATACGACATAGAAAGTATCAGCAGGATTGATGTAGATAGGGTTGTCAAACTCCAACATACGTGCAGCACCCTGGTAGCTACCATCCTCACGAGGTTCTTCCTTGGCAATATGAATCTTGCCATGACCGATGGTCTTCTCTGTAGCAGTAACATCATTGCCCAGGATAACAGAAGCCTCGATGTCTACATTCTCCAAATCGCCTACAGTACCGACGAAGTAGAGATGAGTAAGATTGAAACCTTCAGCAGGAGCCTCATAGCGAGTTGCTGCATAGAAGTTCTCATCCAGAGCAGTAGCACCCGTACCCATCAGGGCAGCCTGAGCATTGGCTACAGGGTTGAGTACCGGATAATAGAGCGCATTACCCTCGTAACCTGTAGGCAAGTCGTAGATGAACTTCTGATCATCCTTCACCTTCTTCAAGCCAAGAGCCTTCAGCATGCCCTTCTTGCCGGAAATCTTCTCTACACAGGTAGCCACGAAATTCTTGGCAACATCCTCAGAAGGATAAGAGATGACATTATTGGCAGGAGCAGGATCGTTGCTGCCATCATCCACATTACCTGCATCGCGACCAGAAGGGTCTAGATTCAATGAATAGGTCAACTTATACTGACCTGCATTCATCAGATTGGCTGTAACTGTGCCCTTATAGTCGGAAGCCACATTCTCAATGTGCAACTCCTCTGGGTCGAATGCCATGACAGGAGCCTCTGTGATATTCAGCTTGATAGTAGAGGTGTGTGTCTCCTCATTCAAGCCCTCTACAGTGAATACGAGAGGATAATCCTTAGCATGAACCTCAGAAACATTATAAGGAGCGATTCTGAACTTCACGGTGTCGGTACCTACCACGATAGATGCCATCATACCGCTCTTGTATGGAATCCATGCCTTGGCTGTAGCATCATCAGCAAGTGCCATTGAACCTGGATCTATGCCGTCATCACCACTGTTGCTTGTTGAAGTATAAACCTCAAGCGAAGCCTCTGGCGTAGCCCATGGATCATCAGGATCGGCAGCAACAAACATATCAGAAGCCACGTCGGTAATAGCGAATGCCTTGGTTCCCTTGTTGACTACATAGAATTCATAGTAAGAAGGATCCATTGCGTTCTCATCTACAGGCTGCTCGATGTTGATCTCCTCTGGGAACACAGGCTGAGCCTCACCAGTGATATTCAGCGTAACAGGAATCTTGACGCTTGGCTTAGAAGGATCGTTGGTGGTAACGTTCAACTCATAGTTGTAAGTATCAGCCAACTGGTCTGCCTTCAGTACGACAGGCATCTCTACCTGCTGACCAGGAGCCACTACATAGTTCTTATATGGCGAGAACTCAACGGCATTGCCGTCGGTGATATACATATCGGCAGGAGTAATACCACGGGTACCGGTATGATCCATGATACCACAGAGACCGAATACGCCCACCTGGAATCCATCAGGATCTACATTGTACTGGAACTTGAAGGAACCGTCCTTGCGGAGGATCACCTCGAAGTTCATACCCTGCATCATCGTGTTGCCATAGTTCTTATAGCTTACGATCACCTCATCATCCTTTGCCTTGTAATATACACCATCAGAAGATGGAGTATTCATAGAGTGGTTACCCCAGAATGGGCAGATGATGTTGGTATAGAAGGTTTCTGTTGTTGGCAGACTTGCCGGTGGCTCAGGGAACTGCTTGTAATCCTCTACCGGTGCATCGAAAGATACGAAACCGGTATTGTAGATATACATCTCCTTGTACTTCTTGCCATAGAATGGGAAATCGAATGGAAGCTCCACCTTCTTGAAGTCTGTCTTATCAATATAGTATGCATAAGGCATGTGCTCGGTATAGTCGTTGGTGATATCTACCCACTTGTAAGGTATATCGAAGCCATCGAGCTTAGACTTGAACACATAGTCTACAGTAGACTTATCAGTAGCCTCCAGGTCGGAAGCTGTATACCAAGAAGCTGGCTCAGCAGAGAACGTAAGGTTCTCATCGCCCTCGTTGGTTACCTGGATTGTCTTTTCTACGTTGGTACCATAAGGAGTCTCCTCTTCTATTTTCTCAGGACTGCTCTTCCAGGTAGGATTGCCAATCACCTCAGCCTTCAATGGGATTTCCTTGGTAGTACCATCCTGATAGGTGATGACGAGCACATCTTCTACAATACCCTTCTCGGTGGTAGGCAATGTTACTACGATATCCTTGCCCTGACCTGCAGGAACAGAGAATGCCGCATTCATTTCTTCTGCAAGAGTAAACTTGCCGTTCTTGACAGATACGCCAGCTACCTGGAGAGCATCCTTACCATTGTTGCTCAACAAGACGGTGCGCTGCTGGGCTGAAGTACGGAATACCTTACCGAAATCTACGCTGGTAGAGTCGAGAGCAGCCTCAGCCTTCAGGTTGTCGCCAACGATGTTGGCTGTCAACTTGACAGAAGCACTTGGGTTGATTGGGTCGTTGGTGATAACGGTGAGATAGTTGGTCAGAGGTCCTGCTACCAGATTATCATTGGCAGCCAATGTCACCTTGATTTCCTTGCTTTCACCATTGCCCACATAGCCATCAGTGCTTGACAGGCTCTTGATCATAGACTTGGCAGGAGCCACAATCTTGATGGCGCTGCCAGTCTGGATATCATAATAAGGAGCATCCAGACCATCGTTGCTCTCCTGTACCTTGTTGGCATCAACAAATATACAAGGGTCGGAAGCAGCAATATCGCTGACACCTACGAAGTTGTGACCACCAGAGCCGAATACGCCATATGGATCATAATCATCGTAGAAGACCTCTACACTTCCGTCTGGGCAGAGAGCCATGTGGAAGCTGATGGTTGTTGTCTCGCCGGCACCGTAGGTGGCAGGAGTTACCACATCCTTGAACTTGATATAGAGTTTGCCGTTCTTATGACCATAGGTAATCTTGCTGTTGGCACCCATGTCCATCCAGCCAGAGTTGGTGTAGGCTGAGATATAGCCCAGACCTTCCACGCAGTCGCCGGTAGGAACCATACAAGAGATACGGCCATCCGCCTGCTGCATAGAGACGCCACCATAAGAAGATACGTAAATCTGCTCGTAGTCCTTGCCATAGAATGGGAACTTGAAGCCCACCTTGATAGGACCCGACTGCCAGTTGTCGTTGGTGAACTGAGAGGTGATGTCCTTCTCGTCTGCCAACTCTGGAGCTGGCTCATACTCGAATGATTCGTCGCCGGCAACATTAGAGATGGTAGTATAGCCAAACTTATGTACCCTGGCAGTAGAACCTACTATCTTCTCAGAAGAGAACTTAGGGAAGACATACTGCAATGGATAGTTACCCGTGTTCTTGATAGTGATGGTAGTAGTCTTGTCCTCACCGCCTACCTTCAGGTCGCCTGCATCGTAAGACTCAGGAGTTACACTCTGCTTGGCAGGAACTGAAGCTACACCGCGAACCAGGAATGAATACTGCTGGCCATTCTTATCGGTCAGGGTGATGGTACTGCTGAAGTTGCCCTCCGTGGTAGGAGCGAACGTCACAGGCACCGTACCGGTAGAGCGGGCTGCAATATTATTGGCACCCTTTGACACATTGAACTGATCGGATGAAGACTTCACTTCGTTCCGTGAAGCCTGGAGCCTACCATATTTACCACCGAATACACCATAACCGCTATTGGTCAACTCTACGTCGATGGTCTTGGTCTGACCCACCAGCAAGTCGCCGAAGTCAACCAGCTGCTGGCTGTGCAGTTCTGGCTTATAGCCCTTCACGGTCATAGACAAAGCAACCTGCTGCTTAGAATCAACAGCCTCATTGCTCTTGACATGGATATTGAAGTTGTAAGTACCGTTCACCAGTTTCTGACCATCATTCTTCAGAGTCACCTTCTGGCTTTCGTTAGGACGAACCTCACCGCTGATTGGCTCAGGGTTGAGCACCTCACTCCAGTCTGGGTTCTTGCTGATGGCCTGTACTGCCCATGTGAGCTGATTAGCTACTGCCTCGAAGCTGGTGCCCTTGAGCACCTGACTCAGCTGAGTCCAGGTTGTACCGTTGTCAGAGCTATAGAAGCTGTACTGGGCAACATCGGTTCTGTTAGTCTTGCCTGTAGCCAATGGGTTCTTGGCGCCGGCAGGGAACTTAGCCACTACCCAGAAGCTGGTACCAGGAGCAAAGTGAATCTGCTCTTTCAGGGAGATATCATATTTGTATGCCCAGAAGTCATAGTTTACCTTCTGAATCAAACTTGCAGTAGAGATAGAACGAGATCCGTCGTAAATCTCAATCACAGGATCCTGTCCGTTCTGTCCCTGGAAGCGAAGATCGGTCAGGTTGAAACCATTAGGATAAGTTGCTTTATCTACATAGAAATACTGAGCCAAGGCATTAGGCAGCTTGGTGTCAGTCTCACCGATATAGCTGTACAACAGGTTGGAATAGGTCAAAGTGTCTGGCCAGTCCTTTGCCTGATAGTCGGAAGTAGCCACAGCATTGCGCTTCACAAGTGTTGGGCTGACTGTACCGCTGAAAGGAAGAACCTGACCAGGGTTCGGATTCTTGATGCGACCGCTGGTAGACATGGTAGCTCGGGTTGTAGCAGTAGTAAGCTGATACTTCAACACGCCCTCACCGGCATTCTTTACATTGAAAGAAGCCTCGGCTGTGGAAGCCTTGGTGGCATCTACGGTCATAGAAAGGTTCTTCTGGTCTACCTCTACCTTAGGACCCGCATTGGTGGTAGCCTCCTTGATGGGAGATACGGCAGAAGCCTTACCCCAACGGTTGTAAGCCACAATGGCGAAGTAGTACTTGGTGGAAGCCTTCAAACCTTCTACCTCGTAAGACATCTTGTCGCCTGAATACTTGAACTTGGTATCTACTGACACTGAGCTCAGCTTGTTCAAGTCGTCTGCAGCAGTGAAAGCCTCTGTGCTATAATAAATCACATGATGGTCGATGCTCTTCTCTTCGGTCTCAGGAATCACCCATTCGATGAGAGCATTGTCATGAGATGCAGTAACAGTGAAGTCGGCAACAGCCTCAGGCACGCTACCCTCCTTGCCCTGCAGGGCCTTGTAGGCATCGATATAACCAGAACCCATCAATCCCTCGTACTCAGGATTTTGAGTATACAGGTCGTTTACGGATGTGGTGAGCAAGGTGCGGAGAGTCTCGTTGGAGAACTGCTTGTTGCCATACTTGGAAAGAATCAAGGCTGCAATACCTGATACATGAGGACACGCCATGGAGGTTCCCTCGTTGTAACCATAGGTACTGTTAGGCAATGTACTCAATACGCCATACTGCTGACCATTGTCCTCCAAACCACCAGGGGCTGTCACATCAACCCACTTGCCACGGTTGGAATAATAAGCCACGCTTCCGTCAGGAGCCATGGAACCAACAGCCACAACCTTGTCAAGACAACCAGGATAATAGTCACCTTCCTCACCATTGTTGCCGGCAGCAAAGATACAGAGACCTCCGTTCATCTTTTCGCCGCCACCATTCTTGGTGAAATAATCAACAGCTTCGGTAACCGACTTATCCTCATCGCCTGCAACACTGGCACCCCAAGAACACTGGGCAATGCTGGCACCGCGGTCGGCTGCATAAACAATGGCTTGACCGAAATCAGCTACTGCAGAACTGCTGGCACGGCTGTCGAATACCTGACAAACCATCATCTTGACACCGCCCTTACCGTCGCTACCACCGGCAACACCGCAGACACCGATACCATTATTATTGGTTGCACCTACAGTACCTGCTACGTGAGTACCATGAGAGTGAGCGTTGATATTGCTTGAATTGATAACGAAGTTGTAGCCGTAGATATCATCTACATAGCCGTCACCATCATCATCAACACCAGGCTTACCGTTCAACTCAGCTTCGTTGATCCACACATTGTCCTTCAGGTCGGGGTGATCCACCTGGAAACCACCATCAATGATGGCAACCAAGACATCCTTAGAACCGGTAACACCAGTCTCCCAAGCCTTGAACACATTGGCATCGGCACCAGCCTTGGTACCTGCGATATGACCATCGTTGTTGTAATGCCACTGGTCATTGAGCAATGGGTCGTTGAAAGGCATGGTGGATGCCGCCTTGGCAGCCTTAGCCACTGCTGCTGGCGAAACCTCAAGGAAACGCTCACCGCCTATGGGTTTGTAAACCGGTATGCGCTGGGCATAAGCCACACCCTCTGTAGAACGGAGCAAGTTGCGGGCTTGTGCCAGTTTCATACCTGATGCCTCGTAATGGACATCGTACCAAAGATCCAGTCCTGCTGCCTTGTGCTTAGCCTCATCCTTACCGGCATAAGGGAAAACACGAGTCATGGAGACTGCCTTTACTTTCTGACTGACCCTATCGAGGGGGGGGTCACGCCTGTCTGAACATACTTCTTGCCCGTACCTTTTACCGACAGCGGAAGCTTGGCAGCCACCAAACGGTCGGCTATCTCGCGCTGGAGCTTGACACGAACGACACCCTCTACGTAATTGCCATCCGCAGAGGTTGCTGTAGAAGAAGATACAGACTGCGCCTGAATACGCACGCTACTGCATAGACACAGCACCGCACATACTAACAAAAGTAATCTTCTTGTCATGTTGAAAATGTTGAAAAAATAAATATAAAACAAATAATAGTATATTATAATGCTACCCTTAAATAAGTGTCGAAACAATCTGATAAGTGTTGATACGCCCTCATGAGTGTCTGATGACACTAACTTCTTCTCTCGGGGCGCAAAAGTAAATAAATTAATTGATATATGCAAGTATTTCTAACAGTTTTGTATAAAAAGATAGTAAAAATGCATCATTTTGCACCTTATCACGGCTGCAACTTACAGCCATCCCATTTTTCCATACTTTAACTTACAAAATATTATTTTTAGTTGTTCTGAAATTAAGAGGTTATCGCATGACTGAGGTATTAAGGAATCAATTCCTCGAACAAAGATCATCTGTAATGGAAGTTAAACTCGTTAAAGGAAGTTAGAGAATAGGTTGTCTTCACCATGGAAAAGAGAAAAAGGCGTACCTTTACAGAAAATAACACGCAAAAGAAAAACAAAGCAGAAAAAAGAAAAGAGAGAAATATTATGAAGAAAACATTCGCATTATTATGCTTTCTGTGTGCATTCATCATGAATGCCACGGCACAGACATGGGTAGGAACCTGGGCAACAGCTCCACAGGCTGCCGTGAAGAGCAAAGTGTTATACAGCAATACGCCCCACTCCATCAGACAAGTGGTGAAGGTGTCATTAGGCGGTGAGGTGATACGACTGAAGCTGAGCAACATCTACAGTACTGAACCCGTAGTGATACGCTCCGTCTATATCGCCCATGCCAAAGACTCATTTGGCGTAGAAGCCAAGAGCGCTGAATACCTGAAGTTTCACGGCAAATACAAGACTGTGATTCCTGCTGGCAAGGCGATAGAGAGCGACCCACTGAAGTTCAACCTCAGACCCTTGGAACGCGTTGCCATCACCATCAACTACACCTCATCGCCAGCCAAGCCTACCATGCACCCTGGCTCCCGCACCACCTCCTATATCATGAAAGGTGTAACCAATGCTCACTCCAACTTCGAAAAAGCACAACGCGTGAACCACTGGTACACCATCGCAGGCATCGATGTGTACACGATGAAAAACGACCTGAGCGCCATTGCCATCATAGGAAACTCAATAACCGATGGTCGCGGAACCACCGACAATGCACAGAACCGATGGCCCGACATCATGAGCGAGATGCTGCACCTGAAACATAAGATTACCAATCAGGGCGTACTCAACTTAGGTATCGGATCCAATCAGGTGGTAGTGCCCGGAGGAATAGGAACATTGGCCAAAGACCGATACGACCGCGACATCCTGGGACAATGCGGTGTGAAGAAGGTGATTATCTTCGAGGGTGTCAACGATATAGGAAACACTAAGAGCGGAAACAGCGAGACAACAGCCCGACTGCTGATAGAGAGTTACCAGAACATGATAAAGAAGGCAAAGGCCAAGCGCATGAAGGTGTATCTCGCCACCATCACTCCTTTCAAGGGTGCTGGCTATTACACTTATTTCCACGAGGCTTGCCGACAATACGTGAACGACTGGATACGCAGTCAGGGCAAGGAGAAAAAGGTGGATGGCGTGCTCGACTTTGCCAAACTGATGCAAGATTCTGCCGATGAGCACAGAATGAAGAAGGAATATGTATGCAGCGACTGGCTGCATCCCAACGCCGCAGGATATAAGGTAATGGGAATCTATGCGGCAGAAATAGTCAAATAGATGTGGAGGAGTTAAGGAGTTAACTCCATGAAATAACTCCTTATTGTTTTTCCCCACACGCCCTGAAGGGGCAGAAGCTCTTAGCCCAGGGCATCGCCCTGGGTAATTACGGCTGCAAACCTGTCGCCCTGTAAGGGCAAAAGCTTTAAAATACCGGACAATATACAAAGCTTTTGCCCTTACAGGGCGACTTTCTGATTGTCTTTGTACCCAGGGCGATGCCCTGGGCTAAGAGCTTCTGCCCCTTCAGGGCGTACTGCTTGTGTCCATAACAACCATGTGCTAAGAGCTTTTGGGACTTCAGCCCGTACTTAAACCACTTGCGAAACTTGAGCTCCTTACTTCAATACAATCTTGCAGTCTTCCAGGCTCTCAACCGTAGCGAGCGCCTCATAGCGCATTCCCTCACGGCGCAGGAAGTCGCCACCATGCTGGAAGGCTTTCTCAATGATGAAGCCCATCGCCTCTATCTTGGCGCCAGCCTTTTCGCAGAGTTCCATCACGCCCTTGGAAGCATTACCATTGGCGAGGAAGTCGTCGATAAAGATGACATGGTCGTCGGGAGTAAGATAGCTGTTGCTCACACAAACCGTATAGTCGCGGTCCTTGGTGAAAGAGTGAACCACAGAAGTAATCATACCCTCCATCGTCTTGGGCTGTTTCTTCTTGACGAAGACCACAGGAAGATGGGTCAGATAACCTACCATGATGGCAGGAGCGATACCCGATGCCTCAATGGTGATGATCTTGTTGTACTTAATGTCCTGGAACAGACGAACAAACTCCTTCGCCAAATCCATCATCAAGATAGGATCCATCTGGTGATTTACGAAACTGTCTACTTTTAAGATTCCACCAGGAAAACATCTGCCTTCCTGCATAATTCTTTCTTTCAGCAAATCCATTATGAATAGAATTTTATAGTAATATTAGCAAATAATTCTCTTTTTATTGTTCCAGATCCTTTGGCAACACGAGGTTGAGAACCACAGCAAGCAGGAAGACCACAGCCACGCAGTTGTCGGCAAACACCGTGCGGACAATCTCAGGGAAGATGTTGAACATGCCTGTAGCCTGGGTAAAGCCAAGGCCTACACTCAGCGAAAGGCTCACGATCACCATGTTGCGCTGTGAGAAACCCGTACGCGCCATCATACCGAAACCGGCAAAGAGGATGCTACCAAACATCATAATGGTGCAACCGCCCAAAACAGCCTGAGGAATGGTGGTAAGCACATAGCCTATGGCAGGGAACACACCACCGATAATCATTATCAAGGCTCCCATGGCAATGGTGAAACGGTTGACCACACCCGACATTGCTGCCAATCCCACATTCTGACTGAACGAGGTGATAGGAGTACAACCGAAGAGACCAGACACCGTGCTGACGAAACCATCGCAGCAAACGGCAGAGCCCATCTCCTTGGTCTGAGGATTGCGCTTCAGCGCACTGTTGCAAAGGGCAGAAGTATCACCTATCGTCTCTGTGGCTGACACAAGATAGACGGCTACCACCGAGAGGATGGCACCGATATGAAACTCGGGAGTGAAAGGCAGAAGCTGGGGCAAGGCAACGAGCGAGAGACCGGTGAGTCCGCTGAAATTGACCATACCCATGAAGCAGGCAAGAATGTAGCCTACTATCAGACCCATAAGAACAGACAGCGAACGGAGGAAACCCTTGGCAAAAATCTGGCAGAGCAGACAGGCCAACAAGGTAACACTTCCAACAATCCAGTTGTTCACACTGCCGAAATCTGCAGCACCCTGTCCTCCAGCAAACGAGTTGGCACCTACAGGAAGTAGCGAGAAACCGATGGCGGTAACCACCGTAGCAGCCACAACGGGCGGAATGAGTTTAATCCAATACTTGGCAAAGAGTCCAAGTGTTCCCTCTATCAATCCACCAATGATAACCGCACCAATGAGGGTTCCCATGCCCTGAGAACCGGCAATGGCAATGGCCAGAGAAAGGAAGGTGAAGGAAATGCCCATTACGATAGGCAGGCGCGAGCCAATGCGCCAAACGGGATAAAGCTGTACCAACGTACCGATACCGGCTATGACCATACAGTTCTGGATAAGCACGGCGCTCACTGAACTGTCCAAGCCTACGGCTCCGGCAAGAATCATAATAGGAGCAATGTTGCTCACAAACATGGCCAGCACATGCTGAAGGCCGAAAGGAAGTGCTTTGGCGACGGGCACTCTGCCGTCGAGCTTGTAGAGATTTTCTATTGACTGTTCCATTGTCACATATATATAATTTCAGAAAGATGCGGCAAAAGTACAAATAAAATCCGAGAAATACAGCCCTTTCATCGCATTATTTGAATAACAGGAGAAAAAATATGCATCAATAATTTTGTTTTCACTGCAAATAACTGTACTTTTGCATCATCATTCCGGATAAAACAACAAGCAATGGAAAATCAATACATCAAGCAGTTCCCTGACCTGATGCAGGGCAAGAAAATCATGTATGTGCACGGCTTCCTCTCCTCGGGACAGAGCGGCACGGTAAAGATGTTGCAGGAGTTGATGCCTAATGCCACACTCGTGGCTGAGGACATTCCCGTGCATGCCGAAGAAGCCATAGAGATGCTGCGGGATATGCAGCAGAGGGAGAAACCCGACCTGATTGTAGGCACCTCCATGGGTGGTATGTTCACTGAGATGCTCCATGGCACCGACCGCATCTTGGTAAACCCTGCTTTCGAGATGGGCAACACCATGAGCAGTATGACGGGAAGACAGGAGTTTCAGAACCCGCGCAAGGACGGAGTGCAGGAGCTGATGGTGAACAAGGGACTCATCAAGGAGTACAAGGACATTACCGCCCTGTGCTTTCAGAATGTTACACCCGAGGAACAAAACCGTGTCTACGGACTCTTTGGCGACAAGGACCCTGTGGTTCATACCTTCGACCTCTTCCACGAGCATTATCCACAGGCCATCCGCTTCCATGGTGAGCATCGGCTGATAGACAAGGTGGCATTCCATTATCTCGCACCCGTCATCCGATGGATAGACGACAAACAGAACGGAAAGGAACGCCCCATCGTGTATATCGACTTCGATGCCCTGCACGACAGTTACTGGAAAGCCACCAGCTCGATGCACAAGGCCTACGAGATGCTGATAGAATATTACAATGTGTACATTGTGGCACAGGCGCCCACCAACGACCATGACTATATGGCTCGTGTCATGACCTGGGTAGAGGAGTACCTATCTGCCCCAGCCTACAACCACGTCATTTTCTGCAACCAGAAAGCATTGCTCTATGGCGACTACTTCATCGACCCCTGTCCCGACAAGGGCTTCATGGGCACAGCCATCGAGTATGGCAACGATGAATTCAAGACTTTTGAGGAAATCATCACCTTCTTCGAGCGCTTGGGAGGACAATAAAAGTCCTCCTCCCCTTATTCGAACTCGATGAGGAAATCGGTGAGCGACTTGTCGGTAGGAATGCCCAACTTCTTTCTGAGTCGGTATCTTGCACCTTCCACACCACGGATGGTGAGGTGAGTGAAGTTGGCAATATCCTTCGTATTCAGGTTCAGGCGCAAGAGGGCACACACCTTCAGGTCGTTCGACGTGAGGTCGGGATATTTCTCACGCAGACTGCGGAAGAACTTCTTGTGTATCAGGTCGAAGTTGTTTTGGAACGTATTCCAGAACAAGTCGTTGTCGCCACTCTTCATCTGCAACAACAGTTTGCTGGCATTCTTGGTGGTGATGGTTCCCTTGCGCATGCCTTCGAGCAAAGTCTCCTTCGCCTCACTGATGGAATTGTTCATCGCCACCATATCGAAAGCCATGCTTGCCACGTCCTTTCCCTTAAGGGCGAGCTCGTTTTCTAAGAGTTGTTTCTGTTGCTCAGCAATGATACGTTCCTGTTCCAACGATTTCATCTTCTGCTCCAGGAGTTCTTTTTCAGCAATCTTCTTATTGCGACGAATAATCTTGTTGGTACGCCAGCGGATAAAGCCATACACCAAAGCCGAGAGTAACAACAGATACATCAGCCACGCCCACCATGAGAGCAGGAAAGGTGCGGGGAAAGAGAAACAATAGACAAGAGGCTTGCCTATGATGTCGCCCTTGAGGTTCTTCACCACCACCGTCAGTTCATAATCGCCAAAGCCGAAGTTGCTGTACACCATCTCGGGCGAGTAGGAAGACTCGGTAAGCGTATTGCCTCCACCCTTCAGCGTATAGCAGAACAGCAGCTTGTCGTTATCGTAGTTGGGGAACGACACCCTGAGCCGAATGTTACCCCATGCCTTCACCTTGCCATCGCTGACCACAGGCAGCTGATGCGCCACATTATCACGGTCCTTTGTCGTCACCTCGCTGAATGAAGCCTGATAGCAGGCGGGCTTCTTTCCCATTTCAGCACCTGTGCCCAAATATCTGCCTATACCATCGTTGAGGAAGAAATAGGTGGCACGACCCGAAGCATACATCGAATGTCCATAGATGTTGCACTCCTGCCCAAACGAAGAGTTGGAGATAAAGAACACCGGCAGGTTCTCCTTACTGCCCGAATGCATGAGCCAATAGCCATCGCTATTGAGCAACCAGAACGTTTTCTTATCAAGGAATGCTGACGACACGATGCCCATGTCGCTCAACCTTCCGCAACCATAATAGGGCAATATCTGCTTGCGTATATCATCGTAAGTAAAGAGACGGCCACCATACGAGAAGACCACACGTCCCATGATGGTCATCACATGAAATGCATCACCCTTACTATTGGGCAGCGAAGAATAGAAGTTCACCCTTTCGAATCGCCTCATATCCCTGGAAAGTTCCAGTCGGTAGAGACCTTTGCTCATGTGGGCTGCCCAGATGACACCCTGGTTGTCTATTTCTATCTCTCTGATAGGAGCACTGAAGCCTTTCACCGTCCAACCATAGCGCCATTTGTCGCCATCGCGTAAATAAATGCGGAAACTGTTGTAGGAAGACTCTATCAATGCATGCTGACCATAATGCTGATACTCGCGCATCATAGTACTGCCCTGATTGTCGTTCAAGAGGCCAAAGGACTGATTGCCCACCAAAGCCCTTGTACCCAAATTGTGACCTGCAAACACCTGGTTGTCAAACTGAGATACATACCAGTTTTGTCCTTCGCAGCCATTCACCTGTACTATATAGTGTTCCTTCATGTCGTATCGCCACACCGACTGGTTGGTGGCAATATACATATCGCTTCCCAGGGTAGCCACATCGTAGACCATACCGATGCCCTCGAGTCTCATCACCGAAAGGGGCAAACCCGTATGGATAAGGGCGATGCCATTGTCCAAGGCTGCCCATAGATTGCCCGTTCTGTCTACCAGGAGATTGAGCACGGTATTGTTTCCCAGTCCATTAGCCTTGCTGTAGTGCCACAACACCTTATTGGTATTGAGGTCGATGGCAAAGATTCCACTCTTGATGGTTCCCACCACCAAGGTATGCTTATCGAGCATGACGGTACGGTTGATCAAGGCTTGTCGGAGCAGAGCATCGACATCGGTACGAACAGGCTTCACCTGCTGTCCGTCGTACAGGAAGAGTCCATTCTGGTTGGTGGCCAATAAAAATAAGTTTTTGCCCAACTGGTGCAAACCCATCACATGATCATTGCCATAGTCTCTACGATGTAGAATGGGGGGGGTAATACGTCTTGCTGACGCGGCACAATCCTTCAGAAATCAACTGGGCATAAAGCTTACCGCCTGTTTGGAAAAACCAGAGCGGCAAATGCTCCCTAATATAATAAGGTGTAACTTTCTTGCCATCGTAAACGAAATAAGAGCAGAATGACTGGAAGTAAATGTGTCCATCAGCACCCTTCACGATATTCCATATCTCGTCATTATGCGACTGATATTTTTTGGGCCAAAGAGAATGATACACCATCTTACCCCATTCATCACGCACAAAATAACCGAAGTCGGTATAAGAGCCGACATAGATACGGTCGCCATCAGCAAGAATTGATCGCACCAATCCCTTGCTGGGCAAGGCTATAGTGCGCCACGAATAGCCATCATAACTGAGCACACCATTGTTGTTGGCAAAGTACATGATGCCCCTGTCATCCTGTGTACAGCACCAGTTCTGCATGCCATAATGATAAGTGAACGAGTTATAGTATGAGATAATAGGCATAAAAATCTGTGCCTTTGTCATCATTGGACATAGACAAAAGATGAATATGACGAGCCAAAAAAACTGCTTTTTCATTCTTTGATTTAGATGGGTTATTGGTTATGTATTTGCAAAATTAATAAATTTATACCATCTGCCAAAGAAAAAAGGCAATTTTTTGTCGTTTTTCTATCTTTCTCTTTTCCAAACATTTAGAAATGGACATCGTAGTAAAATCGTAGTGCCAAGAAAGTGCATCGTAGTTATATCGTGGCAACAAATTTGCCCAAACCTTTAAAAAGTATTTACTTTGCACAGCAGTTTTGAATTAACAATTATCTTAAAACAAAAAAACATGAAAAAGAACCTATTATTATTCATTTGCGCTTTTGTAGCCCAGTTGGCATTTGCCCAAGCTCAGGCTGTCAAAGGTACTGTCTTGGATAGTTCTGGCGAACCAGTCATTGGCGCCACTGTCAAAGTACTCGGTACAAAGCAAGCTACCGTTACGGACATAGACGGTAACTTCACCATCCAGGAAGTTAATCCTAACGCATCTATCAACATTTCTTATGTGGGTATGCAGCCTGTTACCCTCAAGGCTTCAGGCAACCTCAATGTCACATTGAAGGATGATTTCCAGAACCTCAACGACGTAGTTGTCATCGGTTACGGTTCTGCAAAGGCCAAGGACCTCACCTCTCCTATTACTGTCATCAAGGCAGCCGACATCAAGTCGACTCCTTCTACTTCACCTATGACAGCCCTTCAGGGTAAAGTAGCAGGTGTGAACGTGGTTAGTAGCGGTACTCCTGGTTCTGGTCCTACCGTGCGCATCCGCGGTACAGGCTCTTTCGCCAACAGTTCTCCTCTCTATGTAGTAGATGGTATGTTCTACGACGACATCAACTTCCTCAACAACGAAGACATTCAGGAAATGTCTATCCTGAAGGACGCTTCTGCTGCAGCCATCTATGGTGTGCGCGCTGCTAATGGTGTGGTACTCATCACCACAAAGAAGGGTACAAAGAACCAGAAGGCTCAGATTACCTACGATGGTTACATCGGTATCCAGAAGGCTACCAACGTATTGGAGATGGCCAACTCTCAGGAGTATGCTACCATGTTGATGGAAGCTAACTACGATGCTTACTCTCCTACTATGAAAGCAGCTATCGACCGTTTTGGTGGCAGCTATGCTGACAGCGATTTCCACAAGTGGACCTATGGTGCCGACACCGACTGGTACAAGGAATTGCTACGCACCGCTGTTATCACGAACCATAGTGTAGGCATCAGCGGTGGTAGCGATAAGGCTACTTACTCTCTCGGTATCAGCTACCTGTATCAGGATGGTGTCATGGACACAGAAAACAACTACAAGCGTTTGAACTTCCGCGCTGCAGTGGATTATGATGCTACAAACTGGTTGAAGGTCGGTTTCAATGGTGTATTCAGCAAAAGTGATCAGGTATTGCCTAACAATGCTGCATGGCGAGAGGCTTTCAACACTCCTGGTATCATCCCTGTTTTCGACGAGCAGAACACACAGGCTTTCCCTGACGCTATGAAAGCCGCCGATAAAATTAATAAAGACGGCGAAAAAATCAAGGTTATTTACGGCACAGAGGCTTACTTTATGGATGACCTTGTAGAATCTGTTTCGGGCAAAAGCGAAGAACCGCTTGACGGCACATTTATCTGCTTTGATATTGAAACTACCGGTCTTTCCGCAAATCGTGACAAAATCACAGAAATCGGTGCCGTAAAGGTTGAAAACGGACAGATAACCGATACTTTTTCAACTTTTGCAAATCCGGGTATGCCGATTCCCGCAAAGATAACCGAGCTTACGGGCATTACCGATGCTATGGTAAAAGACGCACCGTCACAGAGCGAGGCGGTTAGCGCATTTCTTGAATTTGCAGGCGACAATGTGCTTGTTGCGCATAATGCACCGTTTGATACCTCGTTTATCCGCAAGGCTTGTGAAAATATGAACAGGGAGTACAACTACACTTCCATTGACACCGTTGCAATTTCAAGAGCCATTTTGACCGATATTAAAAACTGCAAGCTGGATACCGTTGCAAAGTATTTGCGACTTGGCGACTTTAATCATCACCGTGCAACCGACGATGCGGAAATGCTTGCAAGAATTTTTATAAATCTTTGTACCCGTCTTAAAGATGACTACAATATTACAAAAACCAACGAAATCAATACACAGATTGCAGGCGGCGGTGACTTCAAAAAACTGCCGACTTATCACCAAATAATTCTTGTAAAGAATTTAACAGGTCTTAAGAATTTGTATAAATTGTTTTCTTACGCTCATCTCTATAACTATGTAGCTGTACCTGCCATTTTCTTTTACATCAGCTTTGTATCTCTGGTTAAGCTCT